>Ga0209585_10000078_pt1 | contig 35704 bp, 28 predicted proteins | sample NGEPerone_FD_185491 | JGI IMG/M metagenome (GOLD analysis project Ga0209585, IMG submission 185491) | Arctic peat soil microbial communities from the Barrow Environmental Observatory site, Barrow, Alaska, USA - NGEE Permafrost154B-one... | ecosystem: Environmental > Terrestrial > Soil >... | reverse complement strand
CCCTTTTCCCGGCAATATATAATATACAATTATTTCTTGTTCAATTCTTCCAGTACATTCATCACTTCGCGTACCTGCGCTTCGCTCGATTTCATCATTGCCATCTCAGTATCGTTCAGTTTCAATTTAACGATTCTTTCGATACCATTCCTGCCCAGAACAACCGGAACTCCAAGGTAGCAATTATCGATGCCATATTCCCCCTTCAATTGAACGCAAACAGGGAAGATACGGCGCTGATCCTTAACGATCGCTTCCACCATCTGCGCTGCAGCAGCTCCCGGGGCATACCATGCAGAAGTCCCCATCAGTTTAACCAGTTCGCCGCCGCCTGCTTTGGTACGTTCAACAATCGCATTTAATACATCCGCATCAAGCAATTCGGTTACAGGAATACCTCCTACTGTCGTATAGCGGGTTAATGGTACCATTGAGTCTCCATGACCCCCTAATAGCATCGCCTGGATCTCTTTCTGTGAAATATTTAATGCCTGAGACAGGAATGCGCGGTAACGGGCGGTATCCAAAATTCCTGCCATCCCCATTACTTTGGTACGTGGTAATTTGGATGCTATATGCGCCTGGTAAGTCATTACATCCAATGGATTGGAAACGATGATGATTATCGCATCAGGCGAATACTTTACTACATTCTCAGTTACAGACTTTACAATACCTGCATTGATTCCGATCAAATCATCACGGCTCATCCCCGGTTTACGGGGTAATCCCGACGTTATCACAACAACATCAGAACCTGCGGTCCTTGAATAATCATTGGTTACTCCCACCGTACGGGTATCGTAACCATTAATAGGGGCTTTTTGCAAAATATCCAGTGCTTTGCCTTCGGCTACACCTTCTTTAATATCCAGTAAGACTACCTCATTCACAACTTCGCGATAGGCCAATACATCAGCACATGTCGCTCCTACGTTTCCTGCCCCTACTACTGTAACTTTCATAAATGATCGAATTATGTTCTGTTGAAAACAAAAACTATTAATGATTGAAAAAAATCAAGCAAATTTAGACCGTTTGTCACGATAAAAAAAGAATTTCACAACACTTAACAAATACTTAACATTTTTAATGAGTACTTAAATCCCGGCGATTTCCCGGATCGCTGTAATTATTTCCCCTGCCAGTTCATTCGACCGATCCAACGTCTTACTCTCTGAATAAATCCTGATGATTGTTGTATCGCTAATCTTCCTTTAAATTTTATTATTGGAATAAAACCTGGATTGTGATCGATTATTATATGCTAAGGGCCAGAAAATTTAGCGTTATCAAAAAAGAAAATGTATGTTTTTCAGCATTTTAAAACTGCGACACTTTTTTTGGTTGAAAAGTAAACAATTTCGATAATTCATGTTTTTGTTGTAAATTTTTTAATAGTTTTACAGCGTCAAAGAAACGCTGAATCATATCAATGCCTTAAAATGGCAAGATAAAGCAGAAATGATAAAAAAAGAGTATATTGCACAATTGATGTTGATTTTTGGAATAATGATGGTAATTTTGATTCTTGTTTCAGGGATTTATATTTTATTGTCACCATCATTAAACTATTGGCCAAAATATTTTCGCACAATTTTTGCAGTAGTTATTTTCGGATATGGATTTTACCGATCTGTAAATATATTCTATAATTATAATAAAAAGGAGGAGAAGCAATGAACCTTTTAAAATCAATATTTGGCACTCTGTTAATTGGGTTAATTGTTACGATCTATTCATGCAAAATGACCCCGAAGAAATTTACGGATGAAACCCCTACACGAGGTACTATTACGATAGCAGCAGATGAATCATACCAGTTGTTGGTAGATGCTGAGCTATACACTTTCCAGTCGATCTATAAAGATGCAAAAGTTACACCTATCTATTTATCAGGAGACAGCATAATGAAATTATTTATGGATGACTCAGTGCATGTTATTATATCAAGTACCCAATTAACTGAAAACCAATTAGAATATTTAAAAGGGAAAGCAAGCTATCCCAAAACTACAAAAATTGCATATGATGCGCTTGCCTTTGTTATTAATAAATCAAACCCCGATTCGTTTATAAGGTATAACACAATCAAAGATATTTTCACGGGCAAAACTTCGAACTGGAAGCAAATTAATCCCAAATCGAAATTAGGTGACATTAAAGTTGTTTTTGACAAAGCAGGATCAAGCAATGTTAAGACAATCATGGATAAATTTGAGATGAAAGGTGCGATGCCCTCCTATTGCTTATCTGCTACCAGGAATTCAGAAGTTGTAAATTTTGTCGAGAAAAATCCTGACGCGATAGGAATCTTAAGTGTCAACTGGATTAGTGATCCGCGTGATTCAATCAGTCATTCGTTTCTGAGCAAAGTCAAAGTAGTTGCAATAACCTCTGAATATAATTCCGAGGGTTCTGATTTCTACACACCGCATCCTGCCTATATTGCGAATAAAATGTATCCGTTTATCAGGGAAGTTTACACGATAAACCGTGAAACCTTTTCAGGTCTTGGAACAGGTTTAACCTCATTCATTGCCGGAGATTCCGGACAACGAATTATCTTAAAAATGGGAATGTTACCTGCCGCTACAACGATAAGACTTGTAGAGATTAAGAAAAATTAAAACATTGTTGAAACTAAATATTTATTAAAAATGAGACTTATATTTATAGTTCTGTTCTCGCTGATTACGGTTACTGCATTTAGTCAGAGAAGGAAATCTGATTCTAATGAACCAGCTTCTGCTGCGTATAGCCCGGAGTTAACCGCTGCGTTAAAGCTTGCTGCAAGTGAGCAATATGAAATTGCCGGACAAGCATTCGATGCACTATTGAAGAAGGAACCGGGAAATGGAGATGTTTATTATTTTTATGGCGAAACAGTTATCAAAGAATACCTTTCTGATACCTTGTCGAATTCTCTTAAAGAGATGGCTGGCAAAGCCGATCAGCTTTTTAAAAAAGGTATTGAACAAGATCCGACAAACCAAATAAATAACGTTGGTCTGGGTTCTATCGTTCTTCTTCTTAAAAGCGATACTGTTGCTGCAGATAAATTCTTTTCAAAAGCCGAAGCCGCTTTACCTGTCAAACTAAAATACATGACTGCGAAAGATGCCCGTTTACTTACAAAATTAGGAACAGCCCAACTTCTTGGCAGTGTAAACAGGTTTAACAAGGCACTAGGTTATCTCACAAGAGCGCAGGAAATCGAACCTAATAATCCAGCGATTTACCTTGCAATGGGCGATGTGTATATGTTGCAAAATGATGCAAAGAATGCACTTGCAAGCTATAACAGATCGCTCTATTTCGATCCTAAATCACCATTGCCAAAAATTAAAATTGGTAATATCTATATGCGTGCTCCGAATTTAGCTGCAGCCCGCCCCTATTTTCAAGAGGCCCGTGATATTGATTCCACGTTTGCTCCCGTTTACCGTCAACTTGGCGAGTTGTATACAATGGCAGGTCAGTTTAACCTGGCCAAAACCAATTTCAGAAAATTTCTCGATTTATCTGGCGATAATATTCCCGCAAAAATTCAGTATGCGAAAGCCCTTTACAGATCAAGGGATTTTACGACTGCATTGACAACACTTGAAGAAATTCTGGCCGTTGATAAATCGCGTAATTACCTTAACCGTCTGGCTGCATATTGCTGTTATGATAAAAAACCACCGGAACTTGAAAAAGGAAAGATGTACATCGAAACATTCTTTAAAAATACCGATCCTGAAAGCATTATTCCAAGAGATTACCTGTATTATAGCAGGATTCTGTTCCGAAGTGCCAAAAACGATTCGTTGATCTTGGTCAAAGCTTTTGACACTTACAAAAAAGCTTATGCAATGGATTCAAACAATGTTAACCTGCTTTCAGAAATAGCTTCCTATTATTACTATTCACGTTGGTACAAGGATGCAATTGTTTGGTATAATATAAAAATTAAAAAAGATAAGCCAGATGCAGAAGACCTGATGTTTATTGGTAAATCGTATTATCAACTCGCAGAATTCCCCAAAGCTGATAGCGTATTTAGCCAGATTATAGTAAATCAACCTGATAACATGCAGGCATATCTTTGGGCGGCCAGGACATCCTCAAGTATGGATCCAACTAGTGATCTAGGCTTAGCCAGGCCAAAATTTGAAGCACTGATTGAAAAGATAGGTACAGAAACGACAAAGTATTCGAAAGAATTGCAGGAAGCGTATTCGTATCTTGTCCCATTTTACCTTCAAAAGAAAGACTACACGGCTTCCAAAATGTGGGCTAAAAAATTATTTGATCTTGATCCATCGAACAAAAAATGGCAAATACAGTCTCTGACATTACAAGCTATGATTGCCCATGGAGAAAAGAAATATGCGGAAGCCCGGGATTTTTTCATTGATATTCAAAAGCTTGATCCTGGTTACCAAAATATCGACAAAACAATAAATGATTACAATAAAGCAATAAAAGCTGCTGCAGCTGCTGCTGCTGCGCAAAAGAAATAACATAAAATATAGATTTTCTTTTATTACAAAAAAAGCATTAAAATTGTCAGTAATATTTGATATGAGTTAATGCAAATTTAAAAAAAATCACTTTCTTTGCACTCGTTGATTATTACACTAATCGTTATATATTTACTTTAAACAAAAATTGAAAATGAAAGGACAAACATTAAAAGATGCATTAAAATCATCTTTCGTATTGGCAGTAATCTTATTGTGCGCATTAGCCGGTTACCTGATTTATTCTCAGATTATGGGTAGCCCTGTTAACTTTGAAGGTGGTAATAATGCTGGTCATCCAATTCCCGGAAACTATTTAGCGATCATTTACAAAGGTGGTTTTATTGTACCAATACTTATCGCAATTAACCTGATCCTTCTTACATTTATTGTTGAGCGTATGATCAGCTTATCGGCTGCAAGTGGTAAAGGAAACCTTAACGCTTTTGTACGTGAACTGCAGACAAAGCTTAACGACAACAAAATTGAAGAAGCTTCAAATTTATGTGACAAACAAAGAGGTTCGCTTGCAAATGTTATGAAAGCAGGTTTATCACGTTACAGAATTTTACAAGCTGACAAAACTTTGATGAACGACCAGAAAGTTCTTGCACTTCAGAAAGACCTTGAAGAGGCTACTGCGCTTGAATTACCTGTACTTTCTCAGAACTTGATTATTATGTCGACCATTGCTTCTATCTCTGTACTTGTTGGACTTATTGGAACAGTACTTGGAATGATCCGTGCATTCGGCGCTTTGGCTACTGCTGGTGCCCCTGACTCGTTAGCTTTGGCAAATGGTATTTCGGAAGCGCTTGTTAATACTGCATTTGGTATTACTGGTTCAACGATTGCTATCATTGCATACAACTATTTCTCAGCCAGGATCGACACTACTACCTACAAAATCGATGAGGCCAGTTTTAGCCTTACATCAACATTTGCTTCAACATTGAAGTAATGTTTTATATTTTGTTTAGACAGACATTGAAGAAAAACAAACTAAGAAATAATGGGAAAAATTAAAATAGCTGTAAAAACACCAAGCATCGACATGACGCCGATGGTAGACTTGTTTTTCCTTCTACTCGTCTTTTTTATTTTGACGGCGACATTTCGCCCGGAGGAAGCTGCACCGATTACAACACCAATGTCAACGTCACAAAAACCAATTCCTGATGCCAATCTTGGTACAATTTTGATTTCAAAGGGAGATAAAGTTTTTTTTAATGTTGATAATGGTACCGATTCATCTCAGCACATTCGTGCGAAAGTTTTGGCTGCTATAGGTAGTGAGTACAAGATTAAATTTACTCCTAAAGAACTCAAAAAATTTGAAGGTTTAGCATCTTTTGGATTACCAGCTGCGAATCTCAAGGATTTTCTTAATGCTCCTGATCAAAAGGCTCGGGAAGCAATGCAGATTGGAATTCCAATTGACTCAACCGATAATCAATTGTTGATGTGGGTCAGGTATGCGCGAACTTACAATAATGACTTGGCGTTTGCAATAAAAGGTGATGGGGAAGCAACATACCCTGTGGTGAAAAAGATATTAGCTGTTTTACAGGATAGCGGTGTGAGCAAGTTCAATTTAACCACCGATCTAAAAGCAGCTGAATTACCAGCAGAATTTATTATTAAGTAATTTAAAAGACATTCCAAAATGGCTGAAATAGTTCAAGAAGAGAGTCACAAAGGTAAAGGAAAGAGGAAAGCCAAGAAACACGGAACACATATCGATATGACTCCTATGGTTGACCTTGCATGCTTGCTGCTTACTTTTTTCATGCTTACTACGGCGTTCAATAAACCCAAGGTAATGGAGGTAATTATGCCCGATAAGCCGAAGGATAATGAGAAGCCACCTGAGCTTGATAAAGACAGGGCTCTAAATATCATACTTGTCGAAAACGACAAAATACTTTGGTATGTAGGTATAGCTGATCCAAACAAAACACAACTTCAAGAGGCTGATTACTCGAAAGAAGGAATTCGCAGGGTACTTTTAGAACGTAACAAACAATTGTTTACCAATATCGCAAAGATGAATAAAGATATAGTAGACGGTAAACTGAAACTATCAACGGACTCAGCACAAGTCAGAATTAAACGCTTTTATAAGGCGGATAAAACCGGGCCAATTGTTCTAATAAAGGCGGCTGATGGTGTTAAATATCGAAATATAGTTGACATTATCGATGAAATGGCTATTACAAATATTGCCCGGTATTCACTCGTCGATATTAACCCAGTGGAAAAAATGATGGTACAAACTCGTCTCGGTAAACCATCAGTTACCTCCATTAAATAAACCATAATAAATGGATTTGAATCATGGATAATGAATTGCTTAAAAATGAAGCGGTAACCCTTGAGGAAATAGTATTCGAACACAGGAATAAAGAATACGGGGCATACGTATTGCGTAAAAAATTTAGAAAATTCTTGTTGATAGCCTTTCTGATATCTTTTTTCAGTGTAGGTGGTGCCATCTTAGTGCCTTTCATTCAAGCATATAATAACAAAGGTAAGAATATTGCTCTGGTAAAAAGTACCGTGGTAACCATGGAAAATATCAAAGCAAATGATGATATTCCACCACCACCACCACCACCACCACCACCACCACCAGCAGCTGAAGTGCAGGTAAAGTACGTTGCTCCAATAGTTGTTGATAGCGTGAAAGTGGAAGTGGAATTTGCAACGGTAAGCGAGGCCAAGGAAACAGTTACCAATGTGCCTGTTCCTGACAAAGTTGAAGTTGTAAAAGAAGCAGAAACTGCAATTGTTGAAGAAGAACAAGTATTTATTGTTGTTGAGGAACAAGCATCTTTTCAAGGTGGCGATGTTAACACATTCCGCGAATGGGTTACAAATAACCTTAAATACCCTACGATTGCTATCGAAAATGGTATATCAGGTAAAGTTTATGTGCAATATGCGGTAAACTCGAAAGGAGATGTTGTAGACGTTAAAGTAGTACGTGGCGTTGATCCTTCACTCGATAAGGAAGCAATCAGGGTTATTCAGTCCTCCCCTAAATGGGAACCTGCTAAGCAGAGAGGAACGAAAGTAAAACAACAGTTTACTATTCCTATTGCATTTCAACTACAGTAAACACAAACATCTGTACGATTATAATATAAGAGGGCTGTCAAATGACAGCCCTCTTTATGTTTTCTAAGTTTATTTTATAACAACCGGAGCTTATCAAAAGAAGCCGATTAAAACAGGACTTAAAAAAAATCATCACAATGACACTTTCAAACCTGGTAAAGTTTAAGCCTCGCCTCCTCAAAATTGAGGATTGCTTTTCGGGAGTAGAGAAAATCACACCCGATTAATCCGATAATCTTTTTATTGGAAAACTTTGCGTATTCGTCATTGATATGCTGGAAATTAACCAGCGCAACTTTTAGCGGACCGAAACTGATGCCTCCTATTTGAAGTTCTGCGATTGTCCCTGAACTGGTCTCAACTACCTCTTTGCCCAAACCCGTAGCCATCACCGAATCATTCTCATCCGAAGCATAATAACCCGTCAGCGTCACATCAAAAACACTTTTCGATGCTCCCGTATCGATCACCCACCAGTAATCTTCAAGGCCCGGAAATTCGGCCTTTACCAGCGGATGCCAGGTATTTGACTCAAGTTCAACAATCTCAAAACTGATTTCCTTCATTATTTAAGGTTACAAGCCAAAAAAAAGGGACACATGGCCCCTTTTCCCCGCAATATATAATATACAATTATTTCTTGTTCAATTCTTCCAGTACATTCATCACTTCGCGTACCTGTGCTTCGCTCGATTTCATCATTGCCATCTCAGTATCGTTCAGTTTCAATTCAACGATTCTTTCGATACCATTCCTGCCCAGAACAACCGGAACTCCAAGGTAGCAATTATCGATGCCATATTCCCCCTTCAATTGAACACATATAGGGAAGATACGGCGCTGATCCTTAACGATCGCTTCCACCATCTGCGCTGCGGCAGCTCCTGGGGCATACCATGCAGAAGTCCCCATCAGTTTAACCAGTTCGCCGCCGCCTGCTTTGGTACGTTCAACAATCGCATTTAAGATATCCGCATCAAGCAATTCTGTTACAGGAATACCTCCTACTGTTGTATAGCGGGTTAATGGTACCATTGAGTCTCCATGACCCCCTAATAGCATCGCCTGGATCTCTTTCTGTGAAATATTTAATGCCTGAGACAGGAATGCGCGGTAACGGGCGGTATCCAAAATTCCTGCCATCCCCATTACTTTGGTACGTGGTAATTTGGATGCTATATGCGCCTGGTAAGTCATTACATCCAATGGATTGGAAACGATGATGATTATCGCATCAGGCGAATACTTTACTACATTCTCAGTTACAGACTTTACAATACCTGCATTGATTCCGATCAAATCATCGCGGCTCATCCCCGGTTTACGCGGTAATCCCGACGTTATCACAACAACATCAGAACCTGCGGTCCTTGAATAATCATTGGTTACTCCCACCGTACGGGTATCGTATCCATTAATAGGGGCTTTCTGTAAAATATCAAGCGCTTTGCCTTCGGCTACACCTTCTTTGATATCCAGTAAGACTACCTCATTCACAACTTCGCGATAGGCCAATACATCAGCACATGTCGCTCCTACGTTTCCTGCCCCTACTACTGTAACTTTCATAAATGATCGAATTATGTTCTTTTGAAAACAAAAACTATTAATGATTGAAAAAATCAAGCAAATTTAGACTGTTTGTCACGATAAAAAAAGAATTTCACAACACTTAACAAATACTTAACATTTTTAATGAGTACTTAAATCCCGGCGATTTCCCGGATCGCTGCAATTATATCCCCTGCCAGTTTATTTGACCGATCCAACGTCTTACTCTCTGAATATATCCGGATAATCGGCTCGGTATTCGACTTCCGCAAATGAACCCATTCCTTGTCAAAATCGATCCGTACACCATCAATATCATTCACCTGCTCATTCCTGTATTTATTTTTAATCTTCAACAGGATATCATCTACATCAATTTCCGGCGTGAGCTCTATCTTATTTTTCGAAATAAAATAGTTTGGGTAGGTTGCACGAAGTTCCGAGCATTTTAATCCGGAATTGGCCAAATGCGAGAGAAAAAGTCCGATTCCCACCATCGAATCGCGTCCGTAATGACTTGTCGGGTAAATCACGCCTCCATTCCCTTCTCCACCAATAACTGCATTGGTCTCTTTCATCATCGTGGTTACATTCACCTCACCGACGGCTGACGGAGTATAAGTTCCGCCATGCAATTCAGTAATGTCGCGCAGTGCTCTCGATGATGACAGGTTTGATACTGTATTTCCCCTGGTATGCGACAACACATAGTCTGCTACTGCTACAAGCGTATATTCTTCGTTAAACATGGTTCCATCCTCGTTAATGATTGCCAAACGATCCACATCAGGATCGACAACAAAACACACATCTACGTTATTTTCACAGACACTAGCGGCTGTCCCGACAAGGTTTTCAGGAATTGGTTCCGGAGTATGGGCAAAATGTCCATTCGATTCACAATTAATCTCCACAATTTTTGAAACGCCAAGTGCTTTAAGAAGTTGGGGAACGATTATTCCACCAACTGAATTGACAGCATCGACAGCAACACTGAATTGCGCTTTTTTGATTGCTTCCACACTCACTAGTTCAAGATCAAGCACATGCTGAATATGGTAGGCGGTGTAATCCTTCATTTGTTCATGACCAAGATCGTCTACCTCCGCAAAAATAAAACTTTCGTTTTCGGCAATCGCAAGCACCTTTTTTCCCTCTATATCATTCAAAAACTCCCCGTTTTCGTTGAGTAATTTCAGCGCATTCCACTGTTTAGGATTATGACTGGCTGTAAGAATAATTCCACCGTCTGCCTCTTCAGCAACAACCGCAAGTTCCGTTGTCGGAGTCGAAGCCAGTCCGATATTAATCACATCAGCGCCCATCCCGATCAAAGTGCCGGTAACAACTGCATTGACCATTTCACCCGAAATCCGGGCATCGCGTCCAACCACTATTTTCAACTTTTGTCCGCTTTTTTTACTCTCCTTAACCCATGTGAGGTAAGCAGCCGTAAATTTCACAAGGTCCAAAGGGCTCAGACCTTCGCCCGGTTTTCCTCCAATTGTACCACGAATTCCTGATATTGATTTTATGAGCGCCATATTCTGTGCAATTTTTAGATTTTAGTTCTGCAAAGTTGTTAATTCGGGTTAATTTTTCAAAGGATTATTACGCATATAAAAAATATTAGTTCATTTTCGGGAATTTTTTCCGACATTTGCACCCGAATTAATAATAAGTCAACGAATTAAGAAATGATCATTAGAAGAGAAAGAGGACAGGAACGCCCTGACAAGCGTACCGTCGGGAAACGAGAGCCGGGAACAAGACCCCGCGTAGCAAAAGGTGAGTCCACCTCAAACGACCAGGGCAGAAAACCTTTCGGAAGCAGGCCAGATTCAAGGGAATTAACAGGCGGAAAAAGAGACGGGAAAAAGAAAGTATTAAAGACAACTTCAGGATCAAAGCCCGGCACATCGGGAAGCGGCCGGTTTGGAAAAGAACGGACATCAGATGTCTTCCGCCGAAATGTTATCGAGAAACGCCCGGAACGCAAATTCGAAGGAGCCGAATCGGACCAATATGTGAATGAAACTGGTAAAGTTTTGCGTGGCAAATTTGGAAAACAAAACCTCAGCAACGAATTTAACGCTGTAAAAAGGTCGACAACACAAAGAACATCCCAGGCAAAAAGAGAACCAGGATCGATGCGTCTGAACCGATACATCGCGAATGCCGGACTTTGTTCGCGCCGCGAGGCTGATACCTTTATTGCGACCGGATGTGTTACCATTAACGGAAAAATCGTTTCCGAAATGGGACACCAGGTTTTACCTGGCGAAGTGGTAAGTTTCAATGGCAAGGTCATCTCGGCCGAGAAAAAAGTATATGTATTATTGAATAAACCAAAGGGATATGTCACCACACTTGAAGATCCACATGCAGATAAAACAGTAATGGAACTTATTGCAAATGCCTGTACCGAAAGAGTTTATCCTGTAGGCCGATTAGATAAAAGTACAACCGGACTTTTGCTTTTCACAAACGACGGTGATATGACAAAACGGTTGACGCACCCCAAATACAACCGTAAAAAAATCTACCATGTATTTCTTGATCGCGCTGTTTCTAAGAATCATCTTCAGGAAATTGTCGACGGGGTTAACCTTGAAGACGGTTTCGTTGTAGCCGATTCGGTAAGTTATGTGAGCGAGGATAATAAGAAAGAAGTAGGAATTGAGATTCACTCAGGAAAAAATAAAATTGTACGCAGGATCTTCGAGCATCTTGGATATAAAGTAGATAAACTCGACAGGGTTTATTTTTGCGGATTAACCAAGAAAGACCTTCCGCGCGGAAGATGGCGTTATCTAACAGAAGAGGAAATAAGTCTTTTGAAGATGACTTCAAAGTAGCTGTAAATGAAGGAATGAGGGAGAGAAAGTGTGACGAAAGCGTTATTTTTCGAAACCTCCTCTCTTTTCAATTTCTTCCTTACTGCACAAAACTGGATATTCTCTGTAATGATTTATTATTAACCCTTACTAATAAACGTGTGAAAGAGGAATTTCTTCGGAATATTACGGTCAATCAAGGGATCATCCATAAGGTTACAAGAATTTATTGTGACAATGTGGATGACCGGAAAGACCTTTTTCAGGAAATATTGATCCAACTCTGGAAATCGTATGGTACTTTCAAAGAGCAATCAAAATTTTCGACATGGATGTACCGTGTGGCCATCAATACGGCTATTACGGCCTTTAAAAGGGGAAGCCGCAAAACAGCAAATGCGCTATTTGTCAGAGATATCCCATCCATTTCCGATGATGAATACGATTACGAACTCGAAGAAAATATAACGCTGCTTCACACAGCTATCGGTCAGCTTACCGGAATTGAGAAGTCGATAATCCTTCTTTATCTCGAAGATAAATCGTACGAGGAGATCGCCGAAATAACCGGGATTACGCAAAATTATGTACGGGTGAAGATGAATAGAATTAAGAAGAAACTGGAATCTCTAATTAAAGGAAAAATCTAAATGGAACTGGACGAACTCAAAAAGGCCTGGGGAAAAGTTTCAGCGGCGAAGGATCAGAACCATTTGGTAAATACTGATGAGATCCGGCAAATGGTTCAAAGAAGAGGTTCCGGGATACTCTCCAAGCTCGAACGAAACGTCAGAACAGGATTCTGGCTGTTGGGAATATTTTTGTTGCTCACAATTGCGGATCAATACCTTCCATACGACTGGATTTTCCCGTCCTACCTGAATGAACAGCATATTCCTACTCCACTTTTCATCAAATTGATTGGGGTAATTGTTAACTGTATCATCATGCTAACGTTTATTCTCTTCTTTTACCGGTATCAAAAATTAAAAATCAAAAATCTGGCCGCCGACAATATGCCGGTAGCTTTAAGAAAAGTTGTTAAGCTTCTCGATACATTTAAGAGAGAGTTTTACCTGGCACTGATCGTCTTTTCGTGCGCCGAAAGTGCCGGATTCATAATGGGAGTTTGGAAAGGAATCAAATCGATGTCGGGTCTCGAAACTATGAGCAATACCCGGCTGATCATGGCGGGATTCCTGATTCTGTTGGTTATGGCTACGCTAATCGCCTTGATTTTTTACATTTTTCATAAAGGATTCAACTCCTTATACGGGAAATACCGACAACAACTTATCGGGACGCTGAATGAACTGGACGAAACTGAAGAGTAGCCTGATTGTCATTATTACAATTTTGTGGATGTCTGGAACTTGTTTTGCGGTCAGCAGACAACTATCAGATACGGTCAGGCATCAACCTGCAGAATCGATCCTGAAAATAGCGCTGCAACACTCACAAGATCAAAATCCTTCCTCATTCAATAGTTACAGCGCTATCACCTATCACCGTTTTCGGATTAAAACTAATTTATTACCATTCACGGAGCGCCTCGAATCAACTGAAAGCCCGATCAATCAAAATAATACCAATTATATTTTTTCAACCGAGTCCCTGACTGCTCAAAAACATCTGAAACCCGATTTTAATCAAACGGAGAATCTTTCTACAAAGATTGAAGGACAAGATGATGGCTCGTACGCAATTCTTGCCTATCATTTAGTGGATCTCTCGTTATTTCAATCCATCATCAACATCTTAAACAAAAGCTTTTTATCACCATTCTCGAATGCAGCGTCCGGTAATTATGACTACCATTCAGCTGATTCGATTTCAATTTCAGGTGACACCCTATGTGTAATTACCTTTCTTCCAAAGGCGGATAAGCGATTCGACGGATTTACCGGAACGGTTGCAATCAACAAAAAAGAACTCACAATTCAGCAGATAAGTGCCAGGTCGACTCAATATGCTCCGGATGAACCGCTGCTCTTCATCCATCAAAATTTCGAACGACTGAAGGAATTCTGGTTACCTTCCGAAAGAAAAACAATCGTCTATTTTAATAAAAAAGGCACTTCGAATCAGAATAATCATTTTATTGCTGAGAGCATTACCAATATTTATCAACAGGAGATCAACCCGTTGCTAAGTCCGGTTGATTTTAAAGCCACAGAAGAGCTTTCGAAAAACTATGATCCAACAGCCACTGCCCTATCGGCCGGAAATTATGGCTTCAGGCCCCTCAATCAGAATGATTCGCTGTTACAGCTGAAAGCAGATAGTGCAATGATCGCTGATATTCAAAACCGTCAGTTGAAAATGATCAGGTTAATGGCCGAAGGCAAGATCTCGTTGGGTTATTTCAACCTCGATTACAACAAGATATTTGGCTATAACCTGTTTGAAGGAATTAAACTGGGATTAGGGGGAGAGACAAACCGCAGGTTATCAACTCACTTCACCATTGGCGGCTACATCAGTTATGGACTTAAGGATCAATCAATCCATCACGGCGAGTGGATTAACATCTACCCTACCGGCAAATCAGATCTGAAGATTCACCTGGGCTACAGAGATATGAATCTCGAATTTGGTGGCCCCGAATTTCTAGAGACTAAATCACTGCTCAACCCAGAAAGTTACCGCAATCTGCTTATTAAAAATATGTTTGCAACAAAGCGGTATTCAACAGGATTGGAATTACGTCCTTTCAATGATCTGAATATCTACCTGTTCGGAGACATTTCGGAAAACAGCGCGCGACAAAATACGGAGTTTTTGTTAAGGCATGCGTTCAACCCGATCAGCCTTACGCGCACAGGTTTGCAATTGAGGTATTCTCCCGGCATAAAACTTCAGATGGAGGAGGGTCATATGAATGAAATTGAGGCTCCAAGGGCTGACTTCTTTTTAACCCTGATTCAAGGCCTTTCAATTTTAGATGGCGAATATCAGTATACAAAACTTGAGTTAAAAGGTAAATTTGAGCTTCCCTTCTCTAAAATCGGTAAAACAACCATCATGATTCGTGGTGGCACAACTTCCCGGGATACACCAATTATCGAATTATTTAATGGCTACGGTAGTTTTGCCGGAATTTTTTCGCTGGCCGCTCCCTATTCGTTTGGAACAATGCAATTGAACGAATTCGCGGCTGCAAATTACACCGCCCTCCATCTTCGGCACGATTTCAGCACCTGGATGTTTCCCGAAACCTTCCAAAAGAAACCGGCTATCATCTTTGCACAAAACATCGGATTCGGACAGATGAACGATCAGCAACTGATGCAATTCAATATGCAGGATTACCGGAAAGGATTTTATGAATCAGGCTTTGAGGTAAATAACCTGTTACGAATGGCGTACCTTTCGTGGGGCGTTGGTATCTATTACCGCTATGGACCCTACCAATTCAGTTCAGCACACGAAAATTTCGCCTATAAGTTTGGATTTCTCTTAAAATTATAGATTTAACGCCCGTTATATCATTCTTAATAAAAACCATCCGGATTTGTAAACAACTAACCTTGACGCTCATTATCATCGATTATAAGATGCTTGTACTTGTTATAAAGGAATGAGATGATCAAAAGGAGAATTCCCAATGCAACAAATACAATCGTTTTTGAAATCGTATCGAGTTGCGAAATATCGTAGAAAAATAGTTTTATAAGCGTCACCGCAAACAGGCCAATGGCTCCCATCCGAAGATGCTTTTTATTCTTCCAAATACCCAGCATGATTAAAAGCAACGCATACACACCCCATAGGATACTCAAACCAAGTTTGTAGGATTGTGCGGACTTTGTAATATCCATCCATGTAATCAACTCACTGCTTGCAATCCATATAATGCAGGAATAAAGCAGGATATCAAAAACCTCCGTCAAATCAAAGGAATCCGTTTTAATAAAATCCTGTTGAATCTGTTTATAAATTGAAAATAACACGAACCCTACAAAAGCAAAGGAGATATACCGTATTCCGATATTAAAACCACTCCTCAGATAAGGATCAGATATTGTATGATTTAAATAGCTTTCGCGGAGCACACCCAAAGAATACAATCCTAATACAAGAAATAGCAGCAACCCAAGCGTGCTAAACCCAAGGTTAATATATCCCAGTTCACGATTCCTCAGCTTTTTAACGTTTGCCAAAGAAAGAAGATACATAAATAAAAGGGAATAATTAAGGATCCAAATAGTTTTAAAATTCAATAAATCATCATTCTGAAAACGATCCAGGTAATTAGCACCTTCATGATTCATCTCTTTTACAGAATCAATGTATAACTGGTTCCAATAGGTTGATATTTCTATCCATAAAGAAGAATAAAGAACAACCAGGAAAATAGCCGGAATCAGATAAGAGACAATTTCTGATAATCCTTGCCTTGAAGTTAAAGTAGTGCGAAACCTAGGGTTACGATTCAGGATATTTATGAATCCAAAAGAAATGATGAATAATAAAGAAGTCAGGAAATTAATATTGAACAGCGGTAAAATTCGTGTTTCAGGTTGTTTAGGATCGTATAAACTGTAAACGGTTGACCAGTCATGACCAATACTGATAAAAGCCAGTATCATTAAGACATACGAAAGTTGCTCATAGAAATAAACATTTTTTGTTCTTCCAATCCAGAAAAGCAAAGCCGCTTCACTGGCCCATAATAAGATCACCCAATTACCGTCCAATTGTACTGGTATGGCTATTGTAATAAAAACTAAAACCAGTCCGCTCACAAGATAAAACAGGTTTCTGTCAGCAAGTTTCTGACGGTAAATTACCACGCTGACAATGAAATGTAAAACCGCATTGCACAGGGTAAACAATCCTAATAACGATTCTCCTGTTTCGTTCGTTTTCAGGATGGAATAACCTAACCCATAAAATATAAATGAATTAGCCAGCAGCAGAAATATATCTTCGACATCGAACTCCTCTTTTTGAAGCAGTTTGTACGCAAGAAAAATCACATAGAAAGTCGCAAAGAAAATGAATATGAAAGTCAGGGCTATTCCAAAATGTTCACTTACCTGATATTTTGAAGAATGCCACGAAAAGAAGATAAGCCAGGTGAGAATAAATGAAAAATAATAAATTGGTTTCCAATATTTCTTAACCGCTATTATCAGAATCCCTATATTAATGATCGCCATGTAACTGAATAATATCTCTACCCTGCCAGATTCGTTACTCAATAAAAATGGAACCGCATAAGCACCTACCATTCCAATATGCGCAATCACCTGCTTGTTGAAATTGATTGCTGCAACTACTGTAAATGCAGTGAAAACAACCATCAATATGAACGCAAATGTTTGGGGGATCAAATCATAAAAGCTGTAGGCGGCATAGGTAATAAAATACATGATTGCGATGGCACCGCTAACAAGTACGGCGCTGTAGTTTTCGTAGTTTTTCTTCAGTTTGATTCCAATCCCGAGTAATCCCAATCCCATTAAGTAACCCAGAATAATCCGTGTCAAAGGACTGATTAACTGATGATCTATGGAGTACTTCGCCCCAATTGCAACCCCTATAACTGTAATAATGATCCCTATTTTATTAATGAGATTTTCGCCAATGAATTTTTCCAGGTTGGATTTTACTTCCGGAACATCATCTGGTACAGGAGAAAAGTATCGGGGTGGTTCTACGGATGTTTGTTCAGGGGATGCCTGATAATTTGGTGCCACCGATTCTTTTTCCGTTTCAGCTGCTGCGAAAGTTACAGGTGGGTTGGTCTCCGCTTCCTGCCATTCGTCAATCGGCTCTTCTGCCTGTGCGTATTTTAGCCGGTAGATCTCTTCTGACAATTCATTGATATCCTTTGAGAAGTTTTCCTGCCTTTCCAGTAAAATTTCAAGTTTGGCAAGGAGTTGGTTTATTCTGATATCATTAGTTGTCATGGCAGTTTGGGCTTTATTAGTTTTCTACTCATAAAGAAAGGATATGTGGTTAAACGAAGTTAGTAATAATTACACAATTTGATTTCCACTCTCCATTTGTCCACCTCCACGAAAGGCTAACGCACCTCCAGGGTAGGATTACCTATTTCCATGATCGGATGACGCACCTCCATGGATGGATTTCCTATCTCCAAGATAGGATAACGCACCTCAATGGAAGGATTACCTATCTCCGCGATAGGATGACGCACCTCCAGGTAGGATTACCAATCTCCACGATAGGCTAACGCACCTCCAGGGTTAAGATTTCCTATCTCCACAATAGGATGACGCACCTCCGCGGTGGGATGTTTCATCTCTACGGTGGAATCGAAAATATTGGGCATCTCTCAAATAAATCTTGCGACAATCTGAATTAGTGCTGTAAAGAGGAGGACAATCAAAATCGTAGGCTTCCAATCAATTAAAAATCTCGTTGATAAAAATTTAATCTCAAAAACACTTGATAATCCTATTAGTAAACATACAAAACTGATTGACTGAATTCCGAGACCAATCAAATTCAAATGAGATGGAAGAACATTGATGTCACTTATTGGCAATATCGGATTCATTAAAAGTTTGATATTATAAGAAACTAAATACAACATCAATCCAATAAGTATTATTTCCTTTTTATAACTAAGATAAGCAAAGGTGAACGTAGTCAGTCCAATTGTATGGTAAATTAATTCAAATAAATTTTTCTTATTTGGCTCATTAAATGTTACAAAAAGTCCAATTATTAGAAGAATCCCGCAAATGACAGCAATATTTTTAAATACAACTAATTTAGTCATTTCGTCCTCTCAGGCGTATTTCAAAATCATTCCTTTTATTCATACCGCAACGCCTCAATAGGATCGAGTTTTGAAGCTTTTATGGCAGGCAGAACACCAGAAGCAAGGCTCACGATCAGGCATAAAACAACGCCCCCCAGCATCCATTCCCAAGGAACAATAAAGGAACTGCCGATCAAAGCAGACACACCATTACCAGCCAGAATCCCCAATACGATTCCAAGGAATCCGCCCAATTGCCCGATGACGATTGATTCGATCAGAAATTGTTGCTTGATGGAATGGGAAGTGGCCCCCATTGCTTTGTGAATGCCAATTTCACGCGTTCGTTCAGCTACTGTTACCAGCAGAATGTTCATGAGTCCAATCGCAGCACCCATCAGCGTAATAAAGCCGATAATCGTTGCGGCAAGGGTAACATATTTGATATTGTCGAGCAATACATTTACCAGGTTGTCGCTCTTTTCAATATTAAAATCGGAATCATCCGTAATATTCAGACCCCGGATATTCCTAAATGTAGCTTCCGCTTCCCCAATCGCACCATCGAGAAACTGGGCAGATTTTGGCATCACATTAATCCTGAAATTCATCTGGGGACGTGGGAAATACTGCCTCACATTGGTAAATGGAAGTAATACAATCTGATCACCGGAATCTCCAAATCCACTTCCTTTCTTCTTTAGCACACCTACAATCTGGTACCTCCCGCTTCCCACCGAAATACTTTTCCCAAGCGGATCGACATCTTTTGGAAATATTTTTGCAATCAATGCAGAACCCACAAGGGCCACATTGGTTCCTTCAAACGACTCCTGAAAAGTAAGGCCCCTTCCCGATTCAACCTCATAACCGGCTGTTTGAAGAAAATTTTCATCGATCCCTCGAACCGAAATATTTGGATTGCTCTTTTTCGATTCGTATTTCACTGTTGCAGTACCTGTGGCATTAACAGATATGGAAGCAATAGCAGGGAATTTATATCGTTCGCGGAATTCACGCGCCTGAAAATAGCTGATGTAACTGTAATTCTTTGACCTGTAACGCTTATTCCCGATCTGTACCCGTAAACTCCGGCTTTGAATACTGAATGTATTGGCACCCAAACGCGTAAATTCGGCTGTGATTGAATTTTTAATCGAATCGATGGCTGTCAAGATACCAACAAGGGCAGCTATTCCTATAGCAATGATTAAGATCGTCAAAACAGACCGTACCAGGTTTCCCCGGATTGACTGAAATGCGATCTTTATATTTTCTATAACCAAAGGTTTAATCCAAATCATGGTAATTATGGGATTGATCAGCAACAATTATTCCGCTAATTTAAAACTAACTTTCAATTAATGTGTTAATAGTTACAGGAAATTTTTATGCCAAATTTCAGCATAAATAGCTAACATTGTATGAATTTCATCATTTTAAAATAAATCTGTATGGCTTATGACATTGAAATGATTCGTAAGGTCTATTCGCAAATGCCTGAACGAGTTAATAAATTACGAAAACTGCTTGGCAGACCTGTAACCTTGACCGAAAAAATCCTTTATTCCCACCTTTCGGGCGATTTACCGGAGTTTCCTTTTGAAAAAGGTGTTTCGTACGTAAATTTCGACCCCGATCGTGTTGCGATGCAGGATGCAACTGCTCAAATGGCGTTGCTTCAATTTATGCAGGCCGGAAAAAGTATGGTTTCTGTCCCGTCAACGGTTCATTGTGACCATTTGATCCTGGCAAAGACAGGTGCAACACAGGATTTGAAAGAAGCAGAAGAGACCAATAAAGAGGTTTATAATTTTCTGTCTTCAGTATCAAAAAAATACGGAATTGGTTTTTGGAAACCTGGTGCCGGTATTATTCACCAGGTAGTACTCGAAAATTATGCTTTCCCTGGCGGGATGATGATCGGTACCGATTCCCATACTGTTAATGCAGGCGGATTGGGAATGATCGCGATTGGTGTCGGTGGTGCTGATGCTGTCGACGTAATGACAGGAATCCCGTGGGAATTGAAATTCCCCAAATTGATTGGGGTTCACTTAACGGGAAAATTGAACGGATGGACATCTCCCAAAGATGTGATCCTTAAAGTAGCGGGCATCTTGACGGTTAAAGGCGGAACTGGATGTATTGTCGAATATTTCGGTCCTGGAGCCTCAAGCATTTCGTGTACCGGTAAAGGAACCATTTGCAATATGGGAGCCGAAGTGGGTGCAACAACCTCAACTTTCGCATTCGATGAGAGTATGAGTGATTACCTGAAAGCGACAAATCGTAGTGACGTGGCAGAAATGGCCACAAAAATTGCCGCTGACCTGAGAGCCGATGATGAAGTTTATGCGCATCCGGAGAAATATTTTGACCAGGTGATTGAGATCAATCTCTCAGAACTGGAGCCGTATATCAACGGACCATTTACCCCCGATTTTGCGACACCGCTCTCAAAATTTAAAACAGTAGCCAAAGAAAAGGGATGGCCAATGAAAATGGAAGTTGGTTTAATCGGTTCGTGTACCAATTCATCCTACGAAGATATTGGTCGTGCTGCCTCCATTGCAAAACAGGCCCGACAAAAAAATCTGAAAGTAAAAGCTGAATTTACAGTAACACCAGGTTCCGAACTTGTACGGTACACCGTTGCACGTGATGGTTTCCTGACTGCATTCGAAGAGATGGGAGGCGTAGTATTGGCAAATGCCTGCGGCCCTTGCATCGGACAATGGGCACGGCACAATGCAGCAAATCTTCCAGAGAATTCAATCATGACCTCTTTCAACCGGAACTTTGCGAAGCGAACAGACGGAAATCCCAAAACCCATGGTTTTGTCGCATCACCTGAAATCGTTACCGCATTCGCAATTGCCGGGACACTTGATTTTAATCCTGAGACCGACTTTCTTACGAATGAAAACGGAGAAAAGGTAAAACTCGATCCACCAACAGGAAACGATCTTCCCGAACGTGGATTCGCAGTCGAAGATCAGGGTTTGATACCGCCATCCACAGATTTTCTAGGAATTGAAATCACTGTAAATCCGGAATCTGACAGATTGCAACTGCTTACACCCTTTACACCATGGGATGGTAAAGATTTATACAATCTGAAACTGCTGATTAAAGCACGCGGGAAATGCACAACCGATCACATTTCGATGGCGGGTCCATGGCTTACCTATCGCGGTCACCTGGATAATATCTCGAATAACCTCTTAATTGGTGCAATCAATGACTTTAACGGGAAATCAAATTCTGTAAAAAGTCAGATAACCGGTGAATATGATGCCGTTCCGGCGACCGCCAGAACTTATAAAAAAGCAGGACTCGGATCAGTAATTGTTGGTGATGAAAACTACGGTGAAGGTTCATCGCGGGAACATGCAGCAATGGAACCACGCCATTTGGGAGTGAGAGTCGTATTGACACGATCGTTTGCGCGAATTCATGAAACAAATCTTAAAAAACAAGGGATGTTGGCGCTGACTTTTGCGAATCCGGATGATTATAACCTGATCAGAGAGGACGATTCAATCGATGTTATCGGACTTGAAGCATTCATGCCTGATAAACTTTTGCAATTGATATTACATCATGTAGACGGATCAGCAGAAGAAATACTCGCAAAACACACCTACAATGAAGCTCAAATCGACTGGTTTAAAGCAGGTTCATGTCTCAATTTCATCAAAGACAATCAATAAATCTCATTTTTAATATTGCAGAAAGGCCGGTTTCAGAACCGGCCTTTTCTTGTATTATTCGACCCAAACATCTCATTTTTCAGAAATTTGGAAATACCATCAATCATGTTGTAGATTTGTAACGCATAAGTTTTGAAACAAAATCTTGGAATAATCAATAGTTAACAATTTTTAATACTATTTTTAACCTATCCTCACAGTCTGGATATACCTTTAGAGTCAATTTTGAAGGTAGTTTCCTTGAAGATTAAGAATTATGGTATTTAAATTTAAAATCATCTCAGATAAGGTCGAAAATTTTGCTTTGCATATTGATGCTGATGCAAAAAATACATTTTTTGAACTTCATGAAGCAATGCAGGATAAATGTAAGTATGATCCATCAGAGCTTGCTACATTTTTTTTGGCAGATGAAGAATGGGACAAAGGAATGGAAATTCCAATGTTCGGAACCAAATCGACGAAAAATGGCGCTGCACCAACGATGAAAAACTCAACTCTTGGCGATTATCTGAAAGAGAAAGAAGACAAATTAATCTATATTTTTGATGTTACCGATCAAAAATCGTTATATATTGAACTAAATGAGATTATTATGGAAAATAAATTAAACGCTCCGGTTGTGACCTACAACAGAGGATTAGCCCCTTTGCAGAGCCAAACAAATCGATATGACAAAGATTTATTAGCCAGTGAAGATTTTGAACTTCAGAATGCTTTTACAGACTTTGGGGAACTTGAAGATCTGAACATGATATATGGAGAGATGGGTGAAGTCCTTTAAGTCAAATATGATGAAGGTTTAAGTCAAAAGGATAAAGTGTCGTAGAAATATATCCATTCTTTTCTTTCTTCAAATTGTATTTTCACATTTTAGTCATTTGACTTTAACCTTTTGCCCCTAAACTTTAACCTTTTTCCTGAATGCCGAAAACGCTTCTTATTCTTCTTGGACCAACTGGTGTAGGTAAAACCGATCTGAGCATAGAAATAGCTAAATACTACAATACTGAAATTATCTCCTGCGATTCGCGACAGATTTACGAGGAAATGCATATCGGAACTGCTGTTCCTGATCAACAAACGCTTGAAACTATTCCGCACCATTTCATCCGGTCGCACTCAATTCACGACTATTACAATGCCAGTAAATTTGAAGTAGAAGTACTGGAAAGACTTGAATTGCTCTTTCAGTCAAAGGATGTAGTATTGATGACCGGTGGATCTATGATGTACATCGATGCCCTCTGCAAAGGAATCGATGATCTGCCCGAGGTGGATGATGAATTGCGCAAATCGCTTATGGAACGCATGGAAACTGAAGGAATTGAGAGTTTGCGTAACGAGCTACGGTACCACGATCCGGTATACTATAACGAAGTTGATCTTCGAAATCCAAAGCGGATTCTTCACGCCCTTGAAATCTGCCTGATGACCGGCAAGCCTTATTCCTCTTATCGGATCAACCTGCCAAAAAAGCGACCTTTTAACATTATAAAACTCGGACTCAATCGCGACCGTGAAATTTTATACAGCCGGATCAATCAGCGAGTAGATGCTATGTTCGATGAAGGCCTTGAAAAAGAGGCACTAAGTTTAATTCCGTTTCGTCACCTCAACTCTTTGAATACCGTGGGATACCGCGAATTATTCGATTATTTCGACGGAAAGCTTACGATCGAAGAAGCCAAAGAGAAAATCAAAGCGAACTCCAGGAAATATGCCCGTAAACAACTAACCTGGTTCAGACGTGATTCCGAAATCGTATGGTTCACACCAGATAAGAAGAATGAAATCATCGCCTTTGCTGACCAACAACTGAAGGCAGAAAACCACGTATAAAAAAATAGCCGGTAAATTACCGGCTAAATATTTTATAATGAAAACGATATATTCAGTTAAATCTCATCATCTTCTTCCTCTTCCTCTGGCATGTCATCCGGAATATCATTGATATCTTCATCAACATCATCATGACCTTCGAACTCTTGTAATGCAAAATCATCACGCAAAATCCCATCATCATTAAAATCATCGTCGTTCTCAACAATGTTGTTTGCCTCTTCAAGCGTCATCCGAACCAGATAATAATGATCATCGGTTTCGTATGGTAAAGCAGATACTACTTTCCCTTTTGCATTAATGTAAGTGATCAGACTTCCCGCAAAACCCTGGGGATAGGTCAACTTTATTTGACCCTGAACATCGAGTGGGAGCTTGTCATAGTCCTTAACAACTCGTGGTTTGTTGATTGTTGCCATAGTATATATAGATTAAGGTTTTGCCTAATAAATTATAAATTAATAAATTAACTCTTTTAAGAGCACCAAAATTACTTTTTGATTTCGAGGTGCAAAATAATAATTCAATAATTCAAAAAAATAGTTTTTCGAAAATTGTGAAAAAAAAAACACAATTTGTATTCTTTCTGAATTTAATTACCAAATAATCACATCATAAAATATCACAAACAACCCAAATGCCGGACTTGTAATATTAGTCGAATACATGGGAATTTGGGCATTGATCCTAAATTACCTACCTTTGCACCTCTTATAATTTCATGCAGAAGATTAAAAAATGAATATTTCATACAGCTGGCTGAAAGATTACATCAATCTTGAACTCTCACCTGCCGAAGTTGCGGCTACTCTAACCCAACTCGGACTCGAAACAGGAAGCGTCGACGAAGTAGAATCCATCAAAGGCGGATTAAAAGGAATAATTGTTGGTGAAGTAGTTACATGCATAAAGCATCCTAATTCTGACCATTTAAGTGTTACCACCGTTAATATTTGCGGTGACGAAAACCTACAGATCGTTTGCGGTGCACCCAATGTTGCAGCTGGCCAAAAAGTTGTTGTTGCCACAGTTGGAACGGTGCTTTATAAAGGCGATGAACATTTTACCATCACGAAATCTAAAATAAGGGGTGAAGTTTCGATGGGTATGATCTGCGCAGAAGACGAAATCGGTATCGGAAATGACCATAACGGCATCATGGTTTTAAATCAGGATGCAAAACCGGGAACACCAGCCAGCGATTTTTTCAATATTCAAAGCGATTTTGTTCTGGAGGTAGATTTAACACCTAACCGCATCGACAGTGCTTCGCATATCGGAGTCGCTCGCGATCTTGCAGCTTTTCTTAGTCAGAAAGGGACGATTAATTATACACGACCCAGTATTGAGACTTTTAAAATTGACAATCGTAATCTTCCAATTTCAGTAGAAATTGGAAATACCGAAGCTTGTGCCCGGTACAGTGGATTGACAATTTCGGATGTGACGGTTAAGGAATCTCCCGAGTGGCTAAAAAACAGGCTTAAAGCGATCGGTCAGAGTTCAATCAATAACATCGTCGATATTACCAACTACGTTCTATACGAAACGGGTCAGCCGCTTCATGCTTTCGATGCCGCGAAAGTAAAAGGTGGTAAAGTGATTGTAAAAACACTCGCTGCCGGAAACAAATTTGTCACACTCGATGGCATCGAAAGGGAATTATCGGACAAAGACCTGATGATATGCAATGGTGAAGAAGCGATGTGCATCGGAGGTGTTTTTGGCGGTCTTCAGTCGGGTGTTAAGGAGAGTACCACCAGTATATTTCTCGAAAGCGCCTATTTCAACGCGGTATATATCCGTAAAACGGCCCGCCGTCATGGTTTAAATACCGATGCCTCTTTCCGTTTCGAACGTGGAGTCGATCCAAATGGTCTTCTGTATGCATTAAAACGGGCTGCATTGCTGATAAAAGAGATCGCCGGTGGTACAATATCTTCGGATATTATTGACATCATTGCCGATCCTTCGATACAGGAATTCTTTCCTGTGGAGGTTTCCTGGTCGAATATTAATCGACTTATCGGGAAAGAAATTCCTAAAGAAACGATTAAAAACATTCTTCGGTCCCTCGAAATTGTTATCAATGAAGAGACCGCTGTAGGACTAAGTCTTGCTGTTCCTCCGTTCAGGGTGGACGTAAAAAGAGAAGCAGATATTATTGAGGAGATTTTGCGTGTTTATGGGTACAACAATGTCGAGCCTAACAAGTCAACAAAATCGACCATACAGCTTGCACCACATCCCGATAAGATGAAGTTGCAGAACCTGATTTCCGAAATGTTCACCGCAAGAGGCTTTAACGAAATCATGTCCAATTCATTGACAAAAGCGGCATATTACGATCAGCTTGAATCGTTCAAATCAGAAAATACGGTTCTTCTTTTCAATCCACTGAGTTCTGACCTCAACGGAATGCGCCAGACACTTCTTTTCGGCGGACTCGAAGCCATTAACCGCAACTCTAACTTCCGGAATGCTGATCTTCGTTTTTACGAATTCGGAAATGTTTATCATTTCGACGGAACTAAAACACACAACCATCCCGTAAAGAATTACAGCGAGGAAGAGCACATCGGAATTTGGATTACTGGCAAGAAAGAAACTGAAAACTGGAAGGTTAAAGAAGAACCAACATCCTTCTTCACCTTAAAAGCAAATGCTGAAAACATTCTCACAAGACTTGGCATTTTAATAGAGAATTGTACGATCGAAACAATATCAAACGATATCTTTTCGGAAGGTCTTGAATACCGTTTCAACAATGTGGTAATTGGTCAGATCGGTTTTTTAAGCATTAAAATCCTGAAGAATCTGAATATCAGCGCAGACGTTTTCTACGGAGATCTTCGTTGGACCGCTATTTTAAAAGCCATTAAAAACCACAAAGCGAGTTACACCCCATTACAGAAATATCCTGAAGTGAAACGTGACCTGGCATTGCTTATTGATAAGGAAGTACTCTTTAGTACTATCAAAGCATTGGCATTCAAAGCAGAAAAGCAGATTCTGCGCAGTGTAAATATTTTCGATGTTTACGAAGGAGCGAATCTTCCGGAAGGAAAAAAATCATATGCTATTAGCTTTATCCTCCAGGATGAAGAAAAAACCTTGAACGACAAACAGATCGAAAAAACGATGAACCGTCTGATTAGTGTTTACGAACGTGAAGTTGGTGCACAAATCAGATAAACTATTTTTGAGTCACAACCGAAGGGGTGGGTATTCAGATAATGAATATTCACCCCTTTGGTATTCAAAGGATATTTTCAGTCTTCTGCTATATCCCGACCGAAGCAAGTGATAACGGAGTTTATACATATGTCTGAAACGCTGAAATGCAATCGTCAATTCTTCTATTTGCATCAACAAATAGTTGCTATATTTTACCCAACAGCCTGACATCAAACCCATTTCTGTAGGATTTCAATCTTTCAACGGACTCAGTAACTATCAAAATAAAAAATGCCGTTTCATTGATCGTTCGCATCTTTTGAAAGATTATAACTATTTTTAGCGTTTGATTTGAGTTACCGATCAAAGTAATTTATAATAAAAAAACAATAGGAATTATGAAAGCAACACAATCCAGAAGGAATTTTTTAAAAATCTCAGCAACTGGCGCATTAGGAACACTTGTTCTTTCGCAATATGCTTTTAGATCAGCCCCTGTTGATCCAAAAACTTTCGGCATTGGTCTCCAATTATACACGATCCGCGATGCCATGGCAAAAGATGTTCCCGGATCATTAAAAAAGGTTTCTGACCTTGGTTTTAAATACCTTGAACTTGCGAATTATGCAAATGGTAAGTTCTATGGTTACGAACCTGCTGAATTTAAGAAGTTGGTAAATGACCTTGACATGGAAATCCTAAGCAGCCATACCCAGGTTGAAGCCCGGGGAATTACGCTCGACAATGCGAATAAAATGGCTGAAGACCATGCCAAAATCGGAGTAAAGTATTGCATCCAGCCTTGGGTAGTCGAAGAAGCCCGCACAACGCTCGACAGTTATAAAAAGATGGCTGCGGAATGGAACAAGGTGGGTGCGATTATGAAAGAACACAAAATTCAGTTCGGATATCATAACCATAATTTCGAATTTGATACTGTTGAAGGCAAGATCCCTTACTATGACGTCTTTATGGTAGAATTGGACAAAGATCTTGTCACGATGGAACTGGATCTTTTCTGGGCGACTAAAGCCGGGCAAAACCCGGTTGAGATGTTCAAAAAATATCCGGGTAGGTTCCAACTCTTCCATATGAAAGACATGTATACCAAAGAAGCTCCATTCTACAAACCATCTACAAACGACTTCGCCCCTGTCGGTGCAGGTCTTATCAATTTCAAAGAGATTCTGGCCGCCAGAAGTATTGCAGGAAATAAATATATGTTTGTTGAGCAGGACTCTACCAAGGATGGCAAGCCGTTTGAAGCTCTTCAGACCAGCATTACAAATTTGACAACCAAACTTTTGAAATAAAAAAGGATTTTGATTTAACAGGAAGGCTGTCTAAAATAGTTGATTTAGACAGCCTTCCTGTTATTAAATAAAGACAGAGTATAATGGCAAAGATTGAAATTATCAGGGGAGACATTACGCAACTGAGTGTAGATGCAATTGTGAATGCAGCAAACCGCTCGCTTTTGGGAGGCGGAGGTGTCGATGGAGCGATTCACCGGGCTGCTGGTCCAGAACTGCTAAGAACGTGCGAATTACTCAATGGATGTAATACGGGAGATGCCAAAATCACCCCAGGATTTAAATTACCTGCACACTATGTCATTCACACAGTTGGACCAGTATGGAATGGCGGAAAGAACCGCGAAAAAGAACTTCTTGCCTCCTGTTACAGGCAAAGTCTCCAAATCGCAATAAATTGTGGCATCAGATCGATCGCGTTTCCCAATATTAGCACCGGGGTTTACGGTTTCCCAAAACAGGAAGCTGCATCTATTGCGTTTGAAACAGTTCTATTTTTCCTGACAGATCATCCTGATATTGAAAAGGTGCTTTTTTGCTGCTTCGATGAAGAAAATTTCACCATTTATAACAATCTTACTTGCAATAAAACGATCATTAAGAGCGTTCAATCGCCAACAGAAATCCAAGTGGTTACTGATTTGGCATTTACTATCTGGAATGAATATTATACCCCGATTATCGGACTAGAACAGGTAAATTATATGATAAAAACTTTTCAATCTGCTGAAGCAATTGAGAAACAAATCAAGAGCGAAAATCAGGAGTATTACTTAATATATCATCTTGCTGAACCTGCCGGATATATCAGTATCAAACTATCGGAGAACGACTTATTCCTTAGTAAATTCTATGTTATCAGGGAGAAAAGAGGAACCGGATTGGGAAAAACAGGATTGAATTTTATAAAATACAGGGCAAAAGAGCTTGGAGCCAACGCGGTTACATTAACCGTGAACAAGAACAATACCAGCAGTATCAAGGCTTACAACAAAATGGGATTTAAAAATACCGGCTCCGTAGTCGCAGACATTGGCGCAGGCTTTGTGATGGATGACTATACGATGCGACTGGATATTAATGGATAGCCCTTCGAGCGATTGAAAACCCTCGACGTGGCTATTGTAATCGCTCACCCTTCGTGGGTCCGGCAAAGACCGCCCGAAGGGTGAGTGATTTAATCAAATAACTCACTTAGGCTGCCAAAGTAATCTGATTCCCATCCCTCCACCATATTATCGTATGCATCATCAGGTATATTGGTCTGGAGAACTTCAATGTTGGTTCCACTCTTATCCGGATGTAATTTTATGGTTACGATAGAGTCAGACTCTTCGCCAAAAAACCACTGCTGAACAATTTTTTGATTAGGAATAAACTCCACGTTTCGGCCTACAATCTCACCGTCCCAAAGCGAGAAATCGCTACCTGGTTCAGTACTCATCACCGCAGGTTCACCCGTCCATATTTCAATCATCACTGGATTTGTAAGCGCATTGTATAAATCAGCCGGTGAAGCGTCTAACCTAAAATATTTTTTAAAATCTTTCATCTTATGTTTTAAATTATTCTACTCAAAAATAGATAAAATATTTACTATTTTCGCCATCCAGGTAATCTCCTCTTTCTATTTAAAACAGGGAGCTTCCGGCTCAGTTCATTAGTGAATATCTCCTCTCCAATACCTTTTAGAATCGATATGATAACCCTATCGTTAACAGTTCTTTAAATTGCCATTTTGGCTTTCTGCCAATCTCAGTTCCAAAACTATCAAGAATTGGAAATTTAGTATTGTAATCGTAAATCAACTGAGTCATAACCCGGGCATTAATCAAACGGTTTACCCGCATTGTGAGTACCTGCTCCCACTCAAACGCGAATTTCTTGAAGGTGTATCTGTAGTTATTAAAGAACTCACCTTTGGTTTCGTAGATAATATCGTCACTCAACTCCTGGCGCCAGTTTGCTTTAATACTAATACCAGGTTCCCAAAGTTTTTTAGTCCCGGGTTCCAATCCGTAAGTCACTGGATCAATTAAAGCAGTATCATTAACATAAGTTGTTTTAGAGGTGAAAGGAGCGAGGAAGAGTGAGAAGTTTTTATTAGGCTTGTAATCAAGTCCAATAGACATTGTAAGGTATCCGGGTGCCATAAACGCCGAAATCGGTTTCGACATTTCCGGAAAAGTATATCCCCTTGCAACCTGGGTTCTAAAGTTACCCTCTGCCGAATAAAACCATTTTTTAAATGCTGAATAGCCAAAACGACTTTGGAACTCAATTTTATCATCATTCTTTTCCAGACCCCTCGTTTTGGACTTACTGATCCCATACCTAAACTCACCGCTGTTTTCCCATTTTACTTTATCCTTTGAGTAATTTGCATTGTATTTACTCATCATCAGCAGGGTCATTGCGCTTTCACCACCTTTAGCCCAGTTCGTTAACGAAGTCTGGGTAAACCCAAACGATCCGTTACCCCTGAGTGTCCACGCCGGATAAACGATTTTATTCATTTTGACCTTGCGTAGCTTCCTGTCAAGAGCTTCTGTTTCGAATGTAATTGTACGTCTATGAGTTTCTGCAAACCTGGTTAGTTTTATTCCATCATCGATTACCAATTTTAATTCACCCTTACCATTGTTGATCAGCACCACACTAAGTGAATCGTTCTGAGCATTTTTAAGGAACATTCGGATCGGTTTCATATGACGATTGGCGGTCCAGTATTCTGTTTTTTCGTCATTTAGATTGACGAGACGGACCAAAGATGAATCGGATTCAGCATGGGCCGTAAGATATCGCAATGCAATTCTCACCGAATCATTAACGATGCCAACGGCTTTATCATTATAGTCGGCTAAAATACGATAGTTGTGTGCCTCTACTGACTTTTTATAAGCCATGATTCTCAAATCAGATTGCTCCGAAATGTAATTGCTTCGGTAGGAAAAAATCGCTCTCTCACGCCAGCAATTCTCTACAGAATCGTTGTATGCTGTTCGGTAAGATCCAAAAAGTTGAAAGCGGACAGAATCCATTGCAGCGCCAGTCATATCCGATGGAAACTGCATCGCATTAATCCGGCTATTCAAATTTGACACAAATTCCGGTGGCAACTCTTTTTGTTTCGTTCCCCACAAAATTTCAGGATTTCCTTCCGGAACGAAAGGTGCTTTCGAAAGTACATTTTCCAAAATCACTGGCGGAACGATGATTTTGGAAACATTCAGACTATCGAGTACTTTTTCCCGAATAATATCAATCCCTTTTGCAATCTCGTCATTTGTTATATAGCCTCTTATCTCCTTAGCATTGCGAATATCCTGCGGACGTCTGTCCAGCAAATAGCCCAATTTGTCGTCACGCAATAACTTTTGGACATCAATTATTACGGTATCCAAAGGATCGTTTTCAGCATAGTTTAATACTCCTTGAATTGGTTTCTTATACAAACGATCGGTGAGATACCATTCTCCGCCAGTATAAAGCAGTTTATTAAGATAATCAACACTCCATTTCAGCGAGTCTCCAATTTGGGGTTTAGTAATCTGCTCGCGGGCGGGAATCAAGTTATTTATGTTTATAGCCAACAATTCTCCGGGGCAAATCGCCATCGAAGTGATAATAAATAATAGAATTAACGTTTTTCTGATCATCATTAACATCTTTGTGATTTCTAAAGGCCAAAAATAGGTAAAACAGACTTATATTTGAAACCTTAAACTGAAGTTGGGGATTTTATCTGATCGGAGAACTGGCTTTTCATACTAAATCAATGACTAAACGGTATTGCTTTTTATTGATAATCATATTACTAACCCATATCAACTGTAAAGCTCAACGCAACAATCTATTTTTCGATATCACCGGAGGAAGTGGCCGGTTGATTCCTCATCACCCCGAAATAAAGAACCTCGCCGGATCAGTTTCTTTTTTTAATGCAAGATTAGGGTTAAAAACACTTGGTCAAAAGGAGTGGCAACGAGTTTACAACTATCCCGAACTAGGCATTGGTCTATCGCACAATTATCTAACAAGCAGATCACTTGGAAATCCCACTGCCGCTTATGCATTTCTGAATCTGCCAATATCGCCCGCTTCAAAACTTAAACTTGATCTGGGAGTCCATCTTGGATTAGCCTGGGGATTCAATCCTTCCAGTCCACAAAACCAAGTAAATTTAGCAATTGGCTCTCAATGTACTGCTTATGCCTCCATAAACTTGAATACGAAATTCCGAATAGGTCAAAATGTTGATTTTTTGCTTTCCGCCGGTGGATATCATTATTCAAACGGGAATATGGCGAAACCAAATAAAGGTATTAACATGTTGGGAGCTGAAGCCGGATTGCGTTATACCTTGCCAAAATCTGACACGGAATTGAATACTGCATCAGTCGATCCAATACAAAAAAGTTCGTCAATATTGTTTTTTGGAGCTTATGGATGGAAAAAAGAGGTAACCTATTCCAACGGCTTCCCGATAGGATCATTAAGTATTGGTTATTACCGGACCTTAAGTCACAAAAGCAGATTGAGCACCGGGTTAGACCTGTTCCTTGATGAAGGCGCCCTTTACTACACGCAAGAAGAAAATCTGCTTAAAAACAAATTGGCAGCAGGATTTTTCGGAGGTCATGAACTCACATTCAATCAATTTTCAATTGTCACTCAGATTGGCGTTTACCTTCGGAATCCAAATCCGACAGATCCTTTTCATTACGAACGCCTCGGTATTCGCTATGTATTAGCCAAAAGAATCATACCTTCGATAACACTGAAAGCACATGAATTTAAAGTTGACTTTGTAGAATGGGGATTAGGATTAGTATTGTGGAGTTCTACAGATAGAAAATAAAAAAGTAGAAAAATTGTATTGGTTACTTCACTGTTGGTTAAAGTTTTCCTGCTTCGGACTGTTAATCAACAAAAAATCGAATAATAGCCAAAAACAAAAAATCGAATTTGATTGTTAGCTAATAAATTATTAAAAACAATCTATCATGTTAGAAAATCTTTTGAATTTGGTTAAAGAACAGGCAGGAGAAGCAATTATAAATAATCCTGCTATTCCGAATGAGAAAAATGATGCAGTTTGCGAAACAGCTACCAATTCAATTTTTGACAGCCTGAAAGGGTTTGCCGGAGGTGGTGACATGAGTGGAATTTTAAGCATATTCCAGGGAGGTAGCAGTTTAGGCAATAATCCGCTTGTTACGAAAATCACGTCAAACGTTGCCGGCGATTTAATGAAAAAATTCGGATTGGGCAGTGGAGTTGCCAGTGGAGTTGCTCAATCGCTTATTCCAGTCGTCATGGAAAAACTCGTTTCGAAAACCAATAATCCCCAAGATAGCAGCTTCGATTTACAGGGAATTCTTGGCTCTTTAACAGGTGGCCAAAGCGGCCTAGGAGGTATTATGAATTCAGTTAAGGGCTTGTTTGAGAACTAATCGCTATTCATTTAATAATTAAAACTGAGTTTGATTCTTCTACATATCAGACTCAGTTTTTTTATTACTATAGTTTCTGTCGAAATGTTCTTCAAAATTTCCTAATTTTGAAGAACAGATAATAAAAATAAAATCCATGAAAAAGTCTTTTTTTGCAATTATAGTTTGCCTTTTGTTAGTTTTTAACACATTATACATTTCCGCAGCTGTTCGTCTGCCATCAATCCTCGGAAGCCACATGGTATTGCAACAGAACAGCGAAGTTAAACTTTGGGGATGGTGCAGTCCAGCTGAAAATATAACAATTAAAACAAGTTGGGATACAATTACTTATCGGACGATAGGCGAATCTTCAGCAAAATGGCTGCGGAAAATAAAAACGCCTGCAGCCGGCGGACCATATACAATAACGATTAATGAAACCACTATTCTTAGTGATGTAATGATTGGCGAGATTTGGCTTTGCAGCGGACAAAGCAATATGGAGTGGAGCGGTGACCAGGGGCTCAAGCAATCGCTGAATGAGGCTCCCAATTCCAACAATCAGAATATTCGGTTTTTCTATATTTCAAAATCAACATCTGAAACACAACAGGAGAATTGCGATGGAAGCTGGAAAGTTTGTACGCCCGAAGAAATGAAACATTTTAGCGCCATTGGTTATTTCTTCGGAAAGAATCTTCAGCAAACTCTGAATGTACCAGTTGGCCTGATTAACAGCAATTGGGGTGGTACACCTGCTGAAGTTTGGACTCCCAAAATTCTTGTTGAGAATGATCCGGAATTAAAAGCCGCTTCTTCAAAACTGACTCCTGCTGCATGGTGGCCGGTTCTTCCAGGACTTACGTTTAATGCGATGATCAATCCAATCACAAATTTCGAAATTTCTGGTGCTATCTGGTACCAGGGAGAAAGCAATGTTGGAACCTATTCAACATACAAACAGCTAATGAATACGATGATAGCCTCTTGGCGCAAGGCATGGCAAAAAGATTTTCCATTCTATTTTGTCCAGATAGCACCCTTCTCGGGTTACGGGAATAACAATGTTAGCGCCCTGCTACGCGAAACTCAGACGAGTTGCCTTTCGATTCCCAAAACCGGAATGGTAGTTGTCACCGACCTGGTTGATGATCTTTCGAATATTCATCCAATTAACAAAATTGATGTTGCCACAAGGTTGGCAAATCTAGCATTATCAGAGAATTATGGCAAAACCGGACTTGCCTACAAATTTCCGATGTACAAGTCAATGAAAAATGAAAAAGAAAAAATCAGAATTGAATTCGAGAATGCTAATAATGGTTTGATTTCAAAGGATAAAGTCATTTCGGAGTTTTTCATTGCCGGTGAAGACCATCAGTTTCTGCCTGCAACAGCCAAAATAGATGGAAACAGTGTAATCGTTTGGAGCAAAACGGTCAAAGCGCCAGTCGCGGTAAGGT
>Ga0209585_10000076_pt1 | contig 36163 bp, 69 predicted proteins | sample NGEPerone_FD_185491 | JGI IMG/M metagenome (GOLD analysis project Ga0209585, IMG submission 185491) | Arctic peat soil microbial communities from the Barrow Environmental Observatory site, Barrow, Alaska, USA - NGEE Permafrost154B-one... | ecosystem: Environmental > Terrestrial > Soil >... | reverse complement strand
GAAGGTGATGTTATGACAGTGAAAAGTAACATTGATGGACAGTGGATAATCGAAAATTATGTAATTCACAATGAAGCAATGCGGGATGCTGAAGCTTCACACAATAAGGAAATGCGGGATGCTGAAGCTTCACACAATAAGGAAATGCGTGATGCTGAAGCTTCACACAATAAGGAAATGCGTGAAAATGATGTTAAACACAGCAAAGAGATAAGGGAAGCTGATGATAGAAGATATGGTGAGGTTAACGTTGAAAAAGAGAAAGCACTATTAATTAAAACTACAGCAGACGATGAAGCTATGCGTTTGGCTAGAGAGAGTCAAGTTTATAAAGACCAACAAAGTGATGCAATGAGGGAAAAGAATTTAGCCGCAAGTGGAGTATATGCAACCACTGCTGACTTACAAGCAATGGTAGATAAAATTGAGAAATCATTAAAACCATTATTTGAATTTGTAAGTGCACAGCAAGGTGTATCAAAAGGCAATGAAATTACTTGGGGAAAAATACTTGGTTCTGTAGGTGCTATAGGTGTAATTATTGGAATTATAGTTAAATTTATTTAACTATAAAATATAAAAACAAAGAAGGAAAAGGTGAGAAAAATGAGTGAAATAAAAGAAGAATTAGTAGTAGAAGAAACCACGATAAAGAGTAAATTTAGAGACTTGATAGATGTTAAAAGTATAATTACATTGACTCTAGTTGTAACATTAGTAATTATTATTTTAGGGCAATTTAAACTTGAAGATAACGTGTTTCAGCTTTTTAGCTCAATCATCACATTAGTTTGTGGATTTTTCTTTGGAAAGAAATCAGAATAGGAAGTGACAACATGAAGATAGAAAACGGATTAATAACAAAATTTGATATTGCAGGTATTAAATTTGCACAGGATCTAATACCTGTGACAAATAAATTAGCCAGGTCGCAGTTGTCCATGAAACCTACATACATAACTTTACATAATCCAGCAAGTGGTAAGGCAACTGCTCAAAATCTTACAGACTATGCTGATAGCTATAATGGTTATAAGAGTTGGCATCTAACTGTTATCAGTAATAAAGTATTTCAGGAGCTACCGTTTAATGAGGCAAGTTGGAACGCAGGAGACGGATATAATGGGCCTGGTAATAGGTCAAGCATATCAATAGAAATTGGCGAAGATACAATATCTGAAGATACTGCTAAAATATTTGTTGCTTACCTGATGAAAGAATATAATATCCATATAGAAAATGTTGTGCCACATAAACATTGGAGTGGTAAAAATTGTCCAGCATATACTTTGCTACACTGGGATGCTTATATAAAATCAATTGAAGAATATTATAAAGGAATCACCAAAGCTCCTCATTGGGCAGAAAAGAATAAATTAAGTTTGGCAGCTAAGGGAATTGTTATAAATGATACTAGATATGATGATTCCATGACACGTGGAGAAGTATTTGCATTATTAGACAGGATAGTAAAATAGGTGGTGATTCTAAATATCTAAAATTGTACTAGGCTTAATTGCCTAGTCTTTTTTTATTTTTTGTACTAAAAAGTAAGGTCATAGATTGCGTTTTAAGCCACGAAAAATAAGTCTTGATATGTTTATACCTATTGATTTTACAATGAAATTATCTCTAAAAATAATTTAAAAATATTTATAAATATATGTTGACAAACCACCGTACAATGTGGTATAATGAATCATAAGGCAAAACAAATTAAAAAATAAATCGGAGGCAATAAAATGAAAAGAACAATAATAGCTAAAGGAAATACATATCAAATAAAAGAACAATTGAAAGCATTGGGTGCAAAATGGGACGGAAGTGATTGGACGCTTGAAACTATGCCAGCAGAAGAAATAGAAGGTGTAACATTCAAAATAATATTCAATCCAAGTTCTCTAACTGACATAAGCGGAATATCGGAAGCAGTAGAGGAATTAAGAAAAATATTTTTACCGAAAGCAATAAAAAGAATAAATGAACTAATAGAATTAAACGAAAGCAGAAAAACATTTGAAGAAATGAAACAAGATGAGTATTCAGGGCAGCACTTATTTTTTAAGCAGTATGCAGCAGAAAGTTTTATCGTAGATAGACAAGATTTTGAAAATGGAAGAGCGTGCAGAGAATTTAGAAATGAATTTAAGGTTGAATTAGAAAAAGAACTAGATAGAGTTGGAACAGTTGAAAATTTCTGGAAATAAAAAATAAGGTTAGCGGTAATCCTAAAAACTGCATAGGAGAGTATAAAAAATGAAAAAAATGATTGATTTACAAAACGGATTTGCATTTATCGAAGGAGATTACGTCAAAGAACTTGAAACTGATGATACACAGTTGACTACATTGAATATTATTAATTCCGATATTGAATCCTACGATGAAGTTGGAGTGTATTTTACAATTGCAGAAAATATGGAAGTTTATATTCAAAATGTTGGAGGCGAAAGGGAATATTTTGAACTCTCTACAGAAATGTAAAAATAATTTGTAATTAGTATATTAAAATAAATCGGAAAGTTTCGAAAAAGGAAATGATGAAAATGAACTTACGTAAAATAAGATTAGAGCAGGGCTTGACGGTACCTGCTCTATCAAAAAAATCAAAAGTGCCTGTACGGACTATAGAAAACATAGAAAGAAATAACGAGTGTAAAGTAAGTACTGCGGTAAAATTAGCAAATGCTTTAAAAGTTAACATGGATAAATTATGTAAAGGAGAGTAAATATGAAAGATTTATTAAGCAAAATAAGTGATTCTAAAACTTTAGATGAAGCAAGAAAACATATGAATGATGCAGTTGTAAATGTAAATCGAAATTGGATAGGCAGAAAGGATCATGAAGAACGAATGAATTTAATTAACATAGCGTACGTTGCCAAAAAGAAAGAGTTAAGCCAGGATGATTAGTCCTGGTCTTTTTATTTTAGCTATAAGGAACTGCCATAATCGATAGTTCCTTTATTCTTTATTTTATGTTATAATGTTTTATGAATGTTGTCAGATTGTTGTCAGTAATAATTAAGATGTTGAAAAATCAACGTATGACGTAATTTAAAAAAATCCAAATGGTTATTGTCATATAGATTTATCCTAGTGTTGATATGTGTTAAAATATATAAGAATTGTATTTTTTTTGTTTAAAAATCAACGTGATTTTATCTTTTCTATATTATCATTTTTATATAGATTTATCAGTATTATGTTGTCAAAATGTTGTCAAAATGTTGTCAAATAGTTTTTAAATATTCTTCAATTTTATCCGTTGCAGTTATTTTATTTTGCTCGTTTAAATGAGTATATATATCCATTGTTGTGTTAAAGTTTGCATGTCCTAACCACTCCTGAGTCTGTTTAATATCTACGCCTGCATTATATAAGATTGTTGCAAATGTATGTCGGCATTGGTGGAACGTAAATTTAAAGCCACATAATTTATTGTATTTATATCTTTGCTTGCTTAAAGTATTTGCATTTAATTGTTTACCATTATTTAAAAAAACAAAATCTTTGTCTGTGTCAATATTTTTAATTCTATTAACGCTAAATTTTTTTAATATCTCATTAGTGGGTTCTAAAATAGGAACAGTTCTGTTGCTATTAAGTGTTTTAACATCCCCATTGATATAAATTTTTTTAGCTTTTAAATCTACATTTTGCCACGTTAAGTTAATTAACTCGCTTATTCTTAAACCGCTATAAATCAAAAATACGCAAAGACTTTGTAGTTCATGACTAGTTGCTTTGATAATATTGATTTGTTCGCTATTCAGCGGTTTCTTTGGCTCTGTTTGGAATTTGGGTGCTATTAAAGTCTTAACAATATTTTTAGATATAAAATCATTATCAACAGCACTATCTAAAATTTTATTAAGTGTTATTAAAAATCTTCTAGGTACGCTGCCTGCTTCAATTTCATTTAGCACTTTTTGCACTTGATACTGCTTTAAGTCCTTTAACCTTATACTTTTAAAATTGTAGTTAATATATTTATTAATCATCTTTCTGTGGTTGTTAGTGGTACTCTGTTTAAAATTTGTAGTATATATTTGTAACCATTCATCGGCCCACGCATCAACGGTTTTATTTTTATCATCAATAATTGTGCCTCTATCTTTTTGCAGTAATAAAACAGCAATTTTTAAATTTAATTCAGGTTGTGTATTTGCATAAACCATTTTACGCTTAAGACTTCCATCTTTGTTACGACCGATTGTTATATTTTTACACAGTCGACCATCTTCTCGCTCATGTTTCCTTTTCTTCTTTTCTTTAGCCATGTCGTTATCCTTTCTATTTGTGTTTTTTCGTTGCAAATATAAGGATTAAATGCTTTAATATAGATGTTGGAGCGCATTTAATCCTTTATTGGCGGATGTGTTCAGTAACACTTAGTATCGACGTACTAGGTGCTATTTTTTATTCATAATTATATAATAGATTTAGCTCTTTCTGTTAAATTTTTGGATAATTTATAAATATCATCCAAAGTATCTATTTGGTACTTAATATTTTCTTTTGATTCATTAGGAATTATTATATATTTTATATTATCCTTTAAAAAAATTCTGCATAACCAACGTGTAACTTTATTATCTACAAGTATTCCAAAGTAAGATAGTGTATCTTTATGAAATAATCTTGATGGATTGATTGTCTCTCTTAAAATAGATTTAACAATATAGTATGATTCAAGTTCATCATCTGTCGTATTAATTTTATCTATAAAATCATCAGGTTTAAATTCACTTGTAGTTGCAATAATTTCAGGAGATGAATTTTCAATTTCATTTTCATCATTTTTTAAAGCTGTTTGTATTCTGTCATTTACTAAATCATTAATGTAACCAATTAATGATTTTTTTAATATGGGTTTGTATCTATCAATAACATTTTGAGTTTTTACGCCATCATATACACCACATGCCAGTATAAGTCTTACGAATTCATCTGATGGATTCGTAAATTCTTCTTTTATAACATTCCGCATTAATCCAATATATTTTAATTCCGATGCGGTATCAATGATTTGATTTAAATCAAAATTATCTTTATGAAATTTTTTTAGTTCAGGGATTTGAGCATCTTTCAACTCTAACATATTAATTTCTAAGAATGGCTTTTCATCCATCTTATTTGGTTCCTCCAGATCTGTATAAAATCTGTAGATAATACCATTTGTTAAAATAGCAAACTTTGCTTTTGTCGTTCCAAAATATCTGAATAATTGTGAATCATGTTTAGTTAACTCTTCGTTTATAGACTTACATTCAATCAGTATAACGGGTTCCATATTATTAAGAATTGCATAGTCTACCTTTTCACCTTTTTTAATACCTACATCGGCAGTATATTCTGGAGTAAATTCGGTTGGGTTAAAAACATCATACCCGAGTATTTGGAAAAAAGGCATAATAATTGAAGTCTTTGTAGCTTCTTCTGTAGTGATTCCACTCATTATAGATTTAGTTCTTTTAGCAAAACTTTTAATCTGTTCTTCAAAATTCATAATATTCCCTCCACGTATTAAATTAGTTGTAGCTGTATTTACATACAGTCAGTGGAGAAAAATAAATGCAATAATCTCCAACCTCTGTAAACAATCCATATTTACTTTCATAATGCTGTAATGTATCTTTTAAAAACTCTTCTGTAACATCTAGGTATTCAGCAAGTTCAAATAAATTCGTACATCTTTCACTAGAGGCTTCAATTAAGGTTTTAAGAGGTACAAGCTTTTCATACGACCAATTACGCGCTTTTAGTTCTTGCTTTTGATTACAAACGTTTTTCACGTCTATAATATCACCTGATGTAGTATAGTAATGTCCTAATTCTTCTGCTAGGACACATTTCTTTTCTGTAGTTGTTTCTATTTTAGGATTCATAGTAATGGTTCCATCTGAATACAGTCCTTCAACACCGCTCTTAAAAGTGAATTCAATTATCTCTATATCTTCATCTTCTGCAATTTTAGCTAATTGTTCATACGTCATATCTATATCCCCCACCAATATACATAATCTGCTTAATTTATTTTTTTGCTTTTTCTTTTGTTTAAAACATATTTTTTAAAGTTTTCGATATCTTCTAATTCATCTTCTGTCCATTCATCTCCATCATGGTGAGCTGCTATAGTGTACACTTCTTGTTTTTCTTCAGTAATTTTATCATCAACTAAAAAGTCTAGGCTACAATTAAAATATTCCGCTAACTTTTTCAGAGTAGATAATTTAATATTTTCAGTTCCTTTCTTGTAAAATCCATCTATCGTAGTATAAGGAATTCCAGTTTCTTTTGATAGCTGATTAATGTTTTCTATATTCTTTTTTCTCATTAATGTTTCGAGTTTATTTAAAAATGTCATTTCTAAGACCTCCAACAAATTTAATAATTCTTTAATTAGTATCATATACCAAATATTATACGTTGTAAAGAAATATTTTACCTTTTAACGTAAAAAAGTATTGACAACTTACTATGCAGGGTATACAATAAAGAAAAGTTACCCCGCAGGGTAAATAAAAGAGGTGATTAAATGTTTATAAATTTAAAAATTGAAATGATGAAAAAGGGGATTACCGTAAAGGCTTTATCTGAAAAGATAGGTGTTTCAAGTAAAACTTATTCAAATAAAATGAATGGTTCTTCTGAATTCACAAGAAAGGAGATGTATACAATTAGAGATGAATTTTTTCCAGATAAATCTATTGAATATCTTTTTACTTTAGATAGCGGTCAAAAAACAGCTTAAGAAATAAACGAAAGATGAACAAAAACAGCATAGTACATAAAAATTAAAGAAAGGAGAAAAAATGGATATTCTTAATGTAACCGAATGTGCAAAAGAAATTGCTCAAGTTTTAGAAAAATATAATGTTACAGCGGGCAATATGAACAGCGTGCTTAATGCAACAAAAGAGCTGATATTATCAAACACGCCCATCCATATTGAGTAGGTTTTTTACTATTTAGATTCTATAAACGATAAGCCATAGTATGTGATACGGATATTTGTTTCTTGAAAATGCGGCTTGCCATTCATTGTGCGTTGATATGATACGCCACTTAAATATCCTCTATCAATACACTCAGTTAACGCTTCGTCAAAGTCAGCTTCTTGTAAAGTAGTTGTTAGGGCATCCAATTTTTCACCGTCACGAAGCTTGATTAGAGTCTCTTTAACAGCAGAATCAAATTCTTTAGTTGATTTAAACATATGCATTGTCTCCTTTCGTATTATTTCAGAATGGCAGTTCTGATAATTATATTGTAGGAGATATGTGGAAAAAATGCAACATAAATACAAAAAATAAGAAAAGAGGCATAGCATGGCAAAAGAAAAACTGCAAGAGAATTGGGTAACGATTCCAAAATTTATTGAGTATTACGATTTAAGCATTGCATTAGCTTACAGATTAATACACGCTAAAGGATTTCCAAGTCAAAGGGTTAGTAAGAGGGCATATAGAGTAGATTTAAACAAAACAGACGAATATTTTAATAAAAATTTTAACTAAGGAGAAAAATTATGAATGAATTAAAAATATTTAAAAATGAAGAATTTGGACAAGTAAGAGTTTTAGAAAAAGATGGAGAACCATGGTTTGTGGCAAAAGATGCATGTGATATTTTAGAAATTAAAAACACTACAGATGCAGTTAAAAGATTAGATGTAGATGAGGTGACTAGATTCAATCTAGGGAGCTTATCGGGAGAAACTAATTTGGTAAACGAATATGGTTTATACTCATTGATTTTAGGTAGCAGAAAACAAGAAGCGAAAAACTTTAAAAGATGGATTACACACGAAGTTATACCGTCTATTAGAAAAAGTGGAGGGTACATAGCAAATCAAGAAAATTTAACTCCAGAACAAATAATGGCCAATGCTGTAATAGTAGCACAGAACATTATTAAACAAAAGGACAAACTGTTAGACGAACAAAGACCTAAAGTAATATTTGCAGATGCGGTATCGGTATCTCATACAGATATATTGGTTGGGGACCTTGCAAAACTATTAAAGCAAAATGGAATTGAGGTAGGAGCTAATAGGCTATTTGCTTGGATGCGTAATAACAAATATTTAATTAGCAGGAATGGAACTGATTACAATATGCCATCTCAAAAGAGCATGGAGCTAGAACTTTATAGGGTAAAGGAAACAACTATAATGCATCCAGACGGACATACGAGTATTAACAAAACTCCAAAGGTTACAGGAAAAGGACAACAGTATTTTATAAATAAATTTTTAGATAAATATGAGACAAGCTAATGATAAAAACGTTTATTGACAGGTTCTTCGACGATTACGACCTAATAGGATTTAAATTTATAGCAAGCATGATTTTGTTAATAATTGGATTAATACTTTGTAGATAGGAGGCGAGCAATGAAAATTATACCATGCAAGATTTGTGATGAAGAGTGGGGTGTAAGTCAAAGAGTAAAAGATAATAAATATATATGTCCTCATTGTCAATGGAAAATTGATAATAAAGAATTAATAAAGTTAGGAGGAAGTAATGTACACAGACGATGAAATATGCTTAATGTTTAAAAATGCAGATACAAATTTGAATAAAATGAAATTGATGCAGGAATTAACAATGCTGGATAAAAAAGAAATAATTAAAATTTTGGAAAAGTATGGTTACAAATTAACAGGCTATGCGAAAACAAACAACAAATGTAAAAAAATATTCACAAGAGAAGAATTTACAACACTGTACAAATTAGGATTAAGTGATAGCAAGATGGGGAAGAGGACGGGATTGAGTGAGAGTGTTATAAGACATTGGAGAATGAGTTTTGATTTACTACCGAATTGCAGAAAAAGAGCCGATTAGGTACGAACTAATCGGCAAGATTAAAAAAATAACATAGCTACATTGTAGCAGAAAGGATTAAAAAATGCAAATGAATTTAGAAAAAAGAATAGATGCAGCAGTGGACTTAAAAATTGCAACACTTAGAGCAAAAGAACAAGGGATTACAGGCTATACGCAAAATACAGATAATAGCGATAGTTTTCAAATATATAACGAAAAAGATTTTAGACAAATGCTTAAAACGAGGGAATATAAAATAGAAATATTTAATTATCCACCTTATAAATATCAATATTCAACGAAGGTTGCAGGGCTTAATTTTATATATAAAGCGACTGAATATTTATTCACTGGTGACGAAAGCAAGCTAGAAAGGGAGGAAATATGAACAGTAAAATTAATTTTATACAAATGTTAGTAAATGACATTGAAGAAGAACAGGAATACATCAAAAGGTATCAAGAAGCTGATAGAAAATATAAAAAAGATAAAGAAGAGCAAGGTAGAAATTTTGACTATTGGGATAATTCATTTAGAAAAATGAGAGTTCCGTCAAGAACGAAAATTAAAGATGATGTAAAAATGATTAGACGGTTAGCGCTTGAAATGTCTAAGGAGGAAATATAAATGTTAATACGTTCGCAAAATAAAAACATATTATTTGATTACCAAAATGCACATATAGACAAAATTGGTGGATGTTTATACTTTAATCCTTACGCTGCTAATACAATAAATAGTGGTATTGCATTGGGTTGTTATTCGACAGAAGAAAAAGCATTGAAAGTATTGAATGATATACAGGCTTGCTATGCTTCGTGTGTAGTAGCTTATAGCATGGACGGGATGATTGAAAGAGTAACAAATATTCCCAATAAAGTGTTTGTGATGCCACAAGAGGAGGAAATATAGATGAATAAAATATTTAAATTTTGGCAATGGGAAATTAATATAAAGACTAAAAAGCTTAATGCTGATGAAAAAATTGGTTACTTAGCAAATGAATTGATAAAAGAATTACAAGCAAGTGACAGAAGTATTGAGATTAGCCCTGATTTTGGAACATTAAGGATTTGGGTTCACAATTTAACCAATGAAAACTCATACTTAGAACTTGATGGCGATAGTTGGAAATTAGAAATTAAACCAACATTTGATAAATTCTAGGAGGAAATATAAATGAACTTATATGAATTAAAATGCAATTACTTAAAATTACAAGAATTAATCGAAAGTGGAGAAATGACAGAGGAAGAATTACAAGATACTTTGGATAGCATTGATGATGCAATAGAGGTTAAAGCTGATGGATATGCCAGAATAATCAAAATGTTAGATGGCAATATAAATACACTCAAAACAGAAATTGAACGCTTAAATAGTCGAAAGAATGGCTTAGAAATGAATGCGGACAAGTTAAAAGAAACACTCAAACAAGCAATGATTGAAACAGGCAAAGAGAAAATTAAGACAGACTTGTTTAGCATATCGGTTGCAAATAATCCTCCAGCAGTAAAGGTAACAAATGAAGCATTAATACCGAAAGAGTATTTTGTAGTTAAAACCACAGAAAGTTTAAATAAAACGTTGCTGAAAGATATTTTAAAAAGCGGACAAACAGTCGAGGGAGCCGAGCTTACACAAGGAAAGGGGCTAAGGATAAAATGAAAATAAGCATTGATTTAGATAGCCTAAGTATAGCATTTGAGGATATGACAAGCAATCAGTTTGAAAGACTTTTAGAAATAGTTAATGAAGTTACAGAAGATACAATAGATGGAGATGATTTTTAATGAATCTATATGAAAAGATTGTTGAAGTTAGAAAAGTTGCCAGTGGTTTTTCTAAAGATACAAAAGGATTTGGTTATGAGTATGTAAGTGGAAATCAAATTTTAAATAAAATAAAAGAAAAAATGAATGAGGTTGGTTTGATACTGCAGCCAAGCGCAAAAGTGGGAGAGCACGAACTATTCTGCTATACAAGTGCAAAAGGACAAGAAAAGGTAGATATCCAAGTATGGGGTAATATGGCTTATACATGGATAAATGCAGAAAAGCCTGATGAAAGAGAAATAGTTGATTGGGCTTACTACGGACAACAAGAAGATATTTCAAAAAGCTTCGGGAGCGCATTAACTTACAGTGAAAGATACTTCTTGCTTAAATATTTTGGACTTCCTACGGACGAAGATGATCCAGATGGAAAAGACACAAGTGGAAAGCAAACAACAAAACCTACATCAACGGCATTCAAATTATCAGAGTCCCAAATTAAAAGATTATTTGCTCTAGGGCAAGCAGCAGGATATCAAAAGATAGCCATAATAGACCAAATAAAGAAGAAATTTGAGAAGGAACCTGACAAGCTAACAAAATTAGAATATGACAAAGTTTGTGAAGGTTATGGGGCAAAGGCAAATGAAAAAAAATAGCATTATAACAGACAATTTTGAAGAATGTTATTTATGCGGCAGTGGTTACGGTTTAACGCCGCATCATTGCATGAAGGGGACAGGCAATAGAAAGTTAGCAGATAAATACAAATTAATTGTCCCTCTCTGCATTCAATGTCATAAGGAATTACATGATAATAACAAAGGTGAAAGATCCCTTATAGAAATAGCACAGAAATTATTTGAAAATAAATATTCGCATGAGTTTTGGATGAAAGTTTTTATGAAAAACTATTTGTAGGAGGAATTATGGTTAAAGCAGATTTAAAAACAGGTATGAGAGTAAGAATGAGAAATGACAGCATTAGTTTAGTGGTATGTGACGTATTGATAAATGGAAAAAAAGATATATTGTTTGCAGATAATGATGGAGAGTGGATGGACGGAAGTTCATATAAAGACAATCTTATGGTTGAAAAACATGGAAATGAAGAAGATAGATGTTTTGACATAATGGAAGTTTATTTAATAAACACGAATCAAGACCATTTTGCTGGTAGCTTTATGAAATTAAATGAAAGAAATTCAATTTGGAAACGAGAAGAGTATACAACGAAGCAGAAAGAAATATTTAAAGCACTTAAAACTCTAGGCTACAAATATACAGCGATGGATAGCAATGGAGGCGGACAGTATTTATATGCATATATTAAAAAACCTGTTAAGGGTAAATGCATATGGGTGAACCTTGACTATAATCAAATCAGAATAACACATTTAAAAGAGCAATTTAACTTTGTGAAATGGAAAGATGTAGAACCTTTCGAGATACCTACTTTATTATAGGTGATGGCATGGATTTGAATTTTATTAAAGGCAAAATCACAAGAGAATTTAATGGAAACTTCAATGTTATGCTTGAAGTTTCCAAAGACCAACAAAATAGCATAGAAGCATTAAATGAGCTTTTAAACAACGATAAAATCAAAGAAGCTAATATTCGCAACAGGAAGAAAAAACGCTCATTGGATGCAAACGCGTACGCTTGGAAGTTAATGTCTGAAATTGCAGATGCATTAAAAACGAGTAAAGATGAAGTATATGAAGAAATGTTAAAAAGATACGGAACAAATGAAACTGATGAAAATGGAAATATGATTACATTTTCTATACAGTCAAAGATAGACATTAGTAAAACACAATTACATTGTGCTTGTATAGGCAAAGGAACGATTGGAGAAAAAGAATTTAACCATTATCGACTGATAAAAGGGTCGAGCGAGTATGACACAAAGGAAATGAGTATTCTTATAGACGGAATAGTAAACGAATGTAAGGAATTAAAGATATCAACAATTACTCCAGCAGAATTAGAAATGATGAAAGGAGCGTGGGTAAGTGGCAGATAAAAGAATGTTTACAAAAACAATAATAGATAGTGATGCGTTTTTAGATATGCCTTTATCGACACAATGTTTATATTTTCATTTAGTAATTAGAGCAAATGAAAATGGATTTCTAAATAATGCAAAATCAATTTGCAAAATTATAGGATGTAATGATATCGACATCAATAAATTAGTAATTGCTAATTTTATTGCAAGACATAAAGATGGAATCTATGAAATCAAAAATTGGGATTTCATAATAGGTAGAGGGGAGACAGCAAAGAAGCGATTGACATATAAATACAGAAAATGGCGAGAGAATGTGCTTATAAGAGACGATTATACTTGTAAACATTGTGGCACTAAAATTGAACTTGAGGTACATCACATAAAAAAATTTTCAGAGTTTGAAGATGAAAGATATGAAATTAACAATGGTGTTACTCTTTGTAAACAATGTCATATGGAACTACATAGGTTAGAGAGGTGCAAAGTTAATGGCAGATGTTAAATGGATTAGAATTGCAACGGACATGTTTAATAACAGAAAAATAAAGCAGATACGGAAAATGCCTGATGGTGATGCTCTTTTAGTTATATGGATGCAAACACTTTGCTTGTCGGGTCAAATAAATGACAATGGTTTAATGCATTTTTCTAAAGATATTCCATTTACTGATGAAATGCTTGCAACTGAATTTGATAGACCTATTCAAATTATAAGATTGGCGTTAACAACATTCGAAAAATTTGGAATGATTGAAGTATTCAATAATATTTTAATAGTTAGCAACTGGGAAAAATATCAAAGTGCAGATAAATTACAGCAAATTAGGGAGCAGAATAGAGTAAGACAACAGAAATTCAAAGAAAATCAAAAGTTATTATCAGAAAGTAACGTTACTGTAACGTTACCAGTAACGCAAGGTAACGCAACAGAACTAGAACTAGAACTAGAACTAGAACTAGATAAAGATAAAGATATAAAGATATATAGTTCCGTGATTGATTATCTAAATCTTAAATGTAATACAAAATATAAAACATCTTCTGCTAAAACAAAATCATTAATAGATGCCAGAGTAAACGATAAATTTACACTAGAGGATTTTAAAAAAGTTATTGATATAAAATCTGCCGAATGGCTGAATGATGCTGAACGAAATAAATATTTAAGGCCTGAAACATTGTTCGGCAATAAATTCGAGGGATATTTGAATCAAAAAATAGCAGTCAAACAGGACAAGCCACAAACAACTACTAAACCTAATAAATTTCATAACTTTGACGGTAAAATGGCGGGCTTGGGAGAAAGTCAACTAGAGGAAATAGCACGTAGAAATCAAGAGAAATTTAAAAAGTGAGGTGATTGTGGTGACAGCAACATTCGATAAAGCAAATATAAAAGTGTGGTTCAACACTTTAGGCACATCAAGAAACTTTAAAAATGTAACAGAAATAGTAATGAGCGAAAACTCATATTTGATAAAGACATCAGATGAAAATCAATATATTATGCCGATGGCAAATGTAAACATGATTGAACAAATTAACACAGATAATGACATGGATAAAAAAATGTATGAGCTTAAAGAGAAATTTAAAAATAACTACTAACTAGGAGGAATAAATGGAACTATACCATGATCACTTTCAAAATTACAAAAAGCAAAATATTCCAAAAGCACAACTAATAATTGCTGATATACCATATAACATTGGCATAAATGCCTACGCCTCCAATCCAAGTTGGTATAAAGACGGTGATAATAAAAACGGTGAAAGCAATCTAGCAAAGACAACTTTTTTCGACACAGACAATGATTTTAAAATTCCAGAATTTATGCATTTCGTGAGTACAATGTTAAAAAAAGAACCAAAAAAAACAGGTCAAGCAGGTTGTATGATTGTATTTTGTGAGTTTGAACAACAATTCATGTTGATAGAAAAAGCCAAGGAATACGGTTTTAATCATTACATAAATCTTGTATTCAGAAAGAATTATTCAGCGCAGGTATTAAAAGCAAATATGAAAATTGTCGGAAATTGTGAATATGCAGTGCTTTTATACAGAGAAAAATTACCTAAATTCAACAATGAAAGAAAAATGATATTTAATTGTATGGATTATGAAAGGGATAGCGAGACACCAAAAATACATCCTACGCAAAAAAGCATAAAAGTAATCAAAAAGCTTATATCAATATTTACAGATGTTGGAGATGTTGTAATCGACCCATGTGCAGGCAGCGGAGTAACTTTATTAGCCGCTGAAATGTTAGGGCGTAAATCATATGGCTTTGAAATTAAAAAACAATATGTTGATGATTTCAATTCTAAACTAGCAAAAAACATTCAAATATCTATGCTCCAACAAGAATTTGAAGAGAAGAAAGCAAATAAGCTTATTCTAGGAGGCACATATGAAAAATTGTATTAATTGTGGAAAAAAAAACTAACTTGCGACAGGTTAGGTTGGGACGGAAATTTAAGATTTCAAATGAAAAGGGGATAGAGATGGAAATTAAATTCAGAGCATGGGATAAGTTCGAGAAAAGAATGGGTGAAGTAAATTACATTAAATATAGCAACGTACAGTATACACAAATTTCTGCCAGATTTAAGAAAAAAGAAAAAATTGTTGATGAGTGGTTTAATTACGGATGTGAAGATGGTAGCGATAATATAATCTTGATGCAATACACAGGCGAATGTATTCCAGATTGCGGAGAAATGATTTATGACGGCGATATTTTAGAACAAAGTTATGTAAGCCCATTGGATGGAGAAACAATTATAAATAGATATTTAGTTTGTTTTGAAAATGGATGCTACATAGTAAAAAATATAGGGCACAGTCCTTACGGAGATACGTTTTTATATTTTATACTTAATACACATGACGGACATTTCATTGTAAAAATTATTGGTAATAAATTTGATAATTCAGAGTTGTTGGAGGTAGAAGAATGAAATTAACTAATGAACAAAAAACAAAGATATTGCATGACAGTGCAATAAAATGTGATATGGGTGGACATGTTGTAATCTGTGAAAAGAAGGCTGATTTACAGACAAATGCTGAACGTATGATGGGAAATATGTCATATGTTAAAAATCCTTATAAGAATAGTTATTTATATCTAGATAGTGTAGATGCTTGTTTTTACGTAGAAAGAGAAATGGCATGCGTAACATTTGTTGCAAGTTGGATTGTAGGCAGCAAGGATTTATCAATAAGTAAAATGGAAAAAGCGATTATTTTAATAAATAAAATGCTTTTGGAAATGCAATATATGATAAATGAGTTGTTGGAGGTAGGTGAATGAACAGAGAAGAATTGCTAAAAATAGCAAAGCCAATACTATTTAATACAAAAATGGTACAAGCAATACTTGACGGAAGAAAGAGCGTAACAAGAAGGATTGTTAAACCACACTATAAGGATGATGAATACGGATTTCGAGTTTGTACGAACGAAGCTCGTGGTGAAAGATGGGTTGAAAAGATAAACGAAGACGGCGGAAGTATATTTTTAGATGGTACCGTAAGGTATGTAAAACCTACTTACAAAGTTGGAGATATTCTCTATGTTAGGGAAACATTTAGCAGAGATTTTAGCGGAAATATCGTATTCAAAGCAGATGATGAATTTGCTAATTACCTTTCCGAAAATTGGCGCCCCTCAATTCACATGCCAAAAGAAGCAGCAAGAATATTTCTAAAAGTAACGAATGTTAGGGTTGAACAAGTAAAGGATATTACAGAAGAACAGGCAATAGCAGAGGGATTTATTTCAAGGAAAGAATTTATGGAAACATTTTTAAAAATATATCCTAATTGCACAGAAGAAAGTTATGTATGGGTTATAGAGTTTGAAAGGGTGGAGGTTGAAGAATGAATAAATATTATAAAACCTTTTCTAAAATCCTGAATAATGGCAAATAAAAATCAAAGTGAGTGTATGGATTAAATAAAATGGAGTTGTCAAGGAATACTTGATAGCTCCTAAATGGAGGAATAATGAGAGAACTTATAATTGATTCGTTTGCAGGTGGAGGCGGTGCCAGTACAGGAATAGAAATGGCAATAGGACATTCGGTGGACATAGCGATTAACCATGATGAAATGGCAATAAAAATGCACGAAGTTAATCATCCTAATACAAAACACTACATCGAGAATGTGTGGGATATAGACCCATTGCAAGCGACACAAGGACAAGCGGTAGGATTGATGTGGGCATCACCTGATTGCAAACACTTTTCAAAAGCTAAAGGTGGAAAACCAGTAGATAAAAACGTTCGAGGATTAGCCTGGGTAGTTGCTAAATGGGCGAAAGCAGTAAAGCCAAGAATAATAATACTTGAGAATGTAGAAGAATTTCAAACGTGGGGTCCATTGATTACAGATGAAAAAGGCGACTTATATCCAGACCCAAGCAAAAAGGGACAGACGTTTCATTTATTTATTAAGGCACTAGAAAAACAAGGCTATAAAGTAGCTTTTAGAGAATTAAGGGCTTGTGATTATGGAGCACCTACAACACGTAAAAGATTTTTTATGATTGCAAGATGTGATGGTAAACAAATTATATGGCCTGAACCAACTCATGGAAATCCAGAAGGCATTGAAGTTAGATGCGGATTATTAAAACCATGGAGAACAGCAGCAGAGTGTATTGATTGGAGCATACCTTGTCCTAGTATTTTTACAAGAAAGAAACCACTGGCAGAAAATACACTTGAAAGAATAGCAAAAGGAATTAAGAAATTTGTTCTTGAAGCTGAATCACCATTTATATTAGATGATAAAGCAATGTTCTTGCAACATTATTATACAGCTCAAGGAGAAGAAATAAGGGGAAGTAGTCTTGATGAACCAATTGCAACAATACCAACTGCAAATAGATTTGGATTAGTCACTGCCTTTATATCAAAGTATTATGCAGGTACTTATGAGGGAGCTGGGAGCAGTTTAGACGAGCCACTTCATACATTAACAACTAAGGACCATCAAGCACTTATAACGGCATTTATAAGCAGACAGTTTCATACTTCAATAGGACATAAGCTTGATAAACCTCTTGCAACATCAACAACAGTTAATAAATCGAATTTAGTAACAGCGTTTTTGTTAAAGTATTATGGCGCTGATATAGGACAAACAATTAATAGTCCATTACATACTATTACTACAAAAGATAGATTTGGACTAGTGACAATACACGGTGAAGATTATCAGATAATTGATATAGGAATGAGAATGTTAAAACCGCACGAATTATTCAAAGCACAGGGTTTTCCCGATGATTACATAATTGACAGAGATATCAAAGGCAATCCATACCCAACTACAGAACAGACCGCAAAGTGCGGAAATAGTGTTTGTCCTCCGCTAGCAAGAGCACTGGTTGAAGCTAATTACCAAGAAGAAAACATTGAAAATATAGCAGTTTAGGAGTGTGATTAATTGATTAAAATTGAGATACCTTTCAGACTTCCAAGTTTAAATGAATACATTAATAAACTTAAACACAATAAATATATCGGTAATAGATTCAAACAAGATATTGACGACAGCATTATATGGGTGTTGAAAAGTACCAAACAAAAAGTGGATAAGCCTGTAAAGGTAAAATTTACATGGTATGAACAAACAAAACGAAGAGATAAAGACAATGTTTGTAGTGCCAAAAAATACATATTTGATGCACTTCAAAAAGCACAGATATTGCCAAATGACAATAATAAATATATAGCAGATATTAAAGACGAGTTTGTTTACAAGCAGGGCGATAAAGTTATTGTCGAGATAATAGAGATATAGCCATGGACATAAAAGACGTAAAACGAGCAATAGCAGATAAAAAAATAGTCCAATACAATAATGCAGATTATATTGTTACGGCGTGTATATTGAGATTAAGGGGCAATACGTGGCAATATACACTAGAGCTAAAGGACTTGCAGGCTAACAATAGCGTGGTTGTGGTGGAAATTGAGAAAGTGGAGGAATAAAATTGAAAAAATATACATTAGAATTTAAGGTTGACGATAATAACAGATTAAGTATAGCAGGATGCAACGAGGGTTTTAATTCATTAGAATTATTAGGAGTTTTCAAGTGGAAGCTTGATGATATTATCCAACAAATAGAGGGCAAAATTAAACCCGATACTGTAAAAAGAACGGTTGTAAAAGAACAGGAGGCAGGAAATTGAGAGAAATTTATTATGGTAAAGATATCAGAAAAATATATCCAGAAGATGAATACAAAATTGAACCCTTTGAGGTACATCTAAAACCAGAGCAATTGTACACGGTTAAAAAATACCATTGGGAATCAAATATCGTGGAATTTGAAGAATGTGGAATTGTGGAGGTAAAGTAATGAAAGATATTATACAACTATTTATAATATTATGGAGAGAAAGACATAATACAAATTGCAGACAAAAATACCGAAGAACGGCAAGAGAAATGGAGAAATCGAAAAATAACTTATGGATAATACTAAAATAAAACTAACAAAATATAGATACGCTATTATATGCTCACTAGATAATGGCATAGAGTACATATACAATGATTATGCAAATGAAAAATCGCTTAAAGCAGGAGTAGACAAGCTGTCAAAGCGATTATGGAAACCAAAATACAGAACAGCAAAAATTAAAATAGTAACTGAGGAGGTATAAATGAACAAAACAATAATTGAAGAATATAGGGAACTGACAGAAGATATTGCTGTTATCAAGAGTTGTATTACTAGTACGGAAAGAGATATCAAGAGAACAATAAATACATATCAACCTCGTGATATTGGAGCTATAGATTATACTAAGCCAGCTGTTCAAACTTCTATAGCGCAAGATACTTTAAGTGCTATATATACTAGGCTTCATGACTTTGAAACAGAGCTGCAAAACCTGAAAGAAGAATTGCAATCATTGTTTGTACAGAGAGACGAATTAGAAAAGGTAATTAATGATCTAGGTGATATTGAAAAAAAAGTAATGATGTTAAGAATAAAAGGTTATCCAAATTGGAAGGTAGCAAAGTATTTAAATTATTCCGAAAGAGGCATAGAAAATATATTTAAAAGAATTAGAAAAAAACAAAAAGAGTGTGGTGCAAATGTGGGATAAGATGTGATATAGTGTTAATATCCGTAATTGACGAATTGAGTTTCATTTGAAGAACCCCCTGAAAAAAGGCATTACTGAAAAGTAGTGTCTTTTTTAATGCAGTGGCGGAATAAAATAGTGTAAGGGTAAAGGGTGTAGGTTTAGGTTTAGAAAAGTATAGAAAGGTAAAGGTGATAATATGATTAAATTTTCAATTGATTATGAACAAGTTTTAAGTTTTAAATATGACAGTGTGAGTGATTCAGTTAAAAAATATTTAGAATTAGAGCCAGATAATGGGCAAGGAATATGGATTTCAGCGGTAGCATTAAATCCTTTTTTAAAGTCTTTAGAAAATATGTATGAAAAAGGGGTTATTGTTATTCCTTGGACAGAAAAGACTTATTTAGCAATAAAAACTTCTCTAGTACATTTAAGAGTTGAAAATATAGAGTTATGTGAAAAAACATTTTAATAGGCTTGCCCTTGCCTATTTTGTTGTAAAAGGTGGTTGAAATTGACTAGATTTAGAAAGTAGGTGAGTAGGATTACATACAAATGCTATACAAGATGGAACAAAGAATATCTAATATGTTTATGTAAAGTAGGTAATCCTGCTTGCGATAGATTTAAAACATGTGAGCTAGAAGAATTTGAGCATGATAAATTTAATGGGTTAGAAGAATGTATGAAAGCTAGAAAGTATAAAAAAGAGCATGGCGTTATAAAGCAGATATAAATTAAAAGTTTATATAAAATTATGGGTTGCGACCGACGCTAGGAGATAGAGAGGTAGAAAGATGATATTAAAATTAAAGCAAAATGATTCATGGAGATTTATTGATAATGTTCAAGATGTTGTTGTACCGGATGCACTAGATGTAAGTAATAATTATATTCAGTATTTTAGAAATGATGAATATATAAATCAAAATGTATCTGAAGGATGCTATATATTGAATGATAACGGTAGAACTGTAGAAAAAGTTTGTTAATCATTGCAGATATAAGTAAATATAAGCAATAGGGCGGAGTTATAAAACAAGTTTAGGAGTGATTAAATTATGTACTCAATAAAATTTATAAAAAGAATATGCATTAGAAAATCAAGCAAACATTTTGGTAAGCGTATGTTGATAATACATTTACTTAAAAATGGTGGCATTTATAAATGGCTTACTATATATCTTTGGAAAGTCAGGAAGTGAATTTATGCTAGATATGTACAAATATATAGACAAAGAAATAAAACCTTGCTAAAAAGTATGGTAATAGTTATATCGGTACGGTGAAGCAAGTTCATTTTACATTTAAAAATGCACGTTTAAAAAATAGACAATTAAGGGGTATTTAATATGCAAATAACAATGAATATAGAAGAGTATAAATATTTATTAGCAGATAAAGAAAAACTTAAAAAATTATTAAGTTGTATATCATTTAACTATATAGATTTTGAAAATAACATTGTTGATAAAGATAATCCAATTGCGGTAGACGGAAAAGAAGTTTACAAAGTAATTTATAATAGATAAACAATTGGAGTTGATTAGATGTTAAAGAGTTGTGATGATGCAGTACTGAATGAACTGCATAGGGATAGTACGTTAAAGGCTAGGGGTGGGAGCTGGACATTTATTTGAAATACTTATTGTTAAATCTTTCCTTTAAGCATATAATGTATGGCAAAGGAGTGATTTAAAATGGATTGGAATAAGATAAAAGATGGTGCTGTAGACTTAGCGAGTAAAGGTGCTGAAGCTGTTAAAGAAAAACACGATGAAAAGAAAAATGAGAAACAGGAACTAAAAGAACGATTAGTACAAATGGATAGAGATGGAATTGCTTACTGTCCTAAGTGTTATAGCACAAACTTATCAGCAAACAAGAGAGGCTGGAAGTTATCAACAGGACTATTAGGCAGTAGCAAAATAGTAGTAACGTGTTTAAAGTGTGGGAATAAATTTAAGCCAGGCAAATAATAATTACAGTTGCATCCGCAAGGGTGCTTTTTTATTGGGGTGGTAGTATATGAGTATAAGATTAGACAAACAAGGCGGACATCGGGGAGTTTATGAAAAGAACAAGAGGATAATATTCAAGACACAGAACACCTGTGGTATATGTGGTAAGCCTGTAGACTTTAGCATCAAAACACCAGAACCATTGAGCGCAGTTATAGATCATATTATACCAATTTCAAAAGGTGGACATCCATCTGATATAGACAACCTACAACTTGCACATTGGACTTGCAACAGAACTAAATCAGATAAGTTATTTAAAACGCCACAAGAACCACAAGTTATAGGCAACAGGAATCTACCACAAACAATAGATTGGAAAATATACAAAAGTGATTAAATGCGATTCAGGGAAAGAAGGGGGGCATACCCTCCCCTCACTACGTGCGCGAGACCTTCATGCCGTCACTGTGCAAATTTTCTCATGACAAATGAATGTTTATATATAAACCAATAGAAAGGAGGAATAAAAACAATGCAAGGCATAGAATATTTAAGAAAAAAGTTACAAAGATACAGACATGGAGCATTAAAAAGACAATTGATATATGACATGAAAAATAATGATATAGAGCCAAGTGTTGCCATACCAGCAGAGCTAAGATATAAATATAAAGCAACATTAGGCTGGTGTGCAAAAGCTGTAGATAGTGTAGCAGATAGGTTAGTCTTTAGAGAGTTTGCAGATGATAACTTCAATATCAATGAAATATTCCAGATGAACAGTTCAGATGTTTTATTTGATGATGCTATGTTATCAGCCTTAATAAACTCATGCAGTTTTGTTTATATTTCAGATGGCGACGAAGACATGCCAAGGTTACAAGTTATCCAGGGCTCCGAAGCAACAGGAATATTAGATCCAATTACAAGGTTACTTACAGAAGGATATGCAGTTTTGTCAAGAAATGATTATGGTAATCCTGCGGAGGAATTATATTTCGTAGCAGGAAGAATAGATTATTATATAGATGGAAAATTAGAAGAGTCTCTAAATAACAACGCGCCACATCCATTATTAGTACCTATCATTTATAAGCCTGATTCCAGTAGGCAATTTGGACGGTCTAGAATAACAAAATCATCTATCTATTGGCAACGATATGCAAAAAGAACACTCGAAAGAGCAGATGTAGCATCAGAGTTTTATTCATTCCCTCAAAAATATGTAGTAGGGCTTAGTCAAGATGCAGAGCCTTTGGATGCGTGGAAAGCTACCATATCGGCCATGTTAAGTTTTACAAAAGATGATGAAGGAGAAGCCCCTAAACTAGGACAGTTCCAACAACAATCTATGGCACCATTCACCGAGCAATTAAAGAATGCTGCATCAGGATTTGCTGGGGAAACAGGATTAACATTAGATGATTTAGGATTCTCAACAGATAATCCATCGTCGGCCGAAGCTATTAAAGCAAGTCATGAAACACTAAGATTAGCAGCAGAAAAGGCACAACGAGATTTTGCATTAGGATTTTTAAACGTTGGTTATTTAGCAGCATGCTTAAGAGATGACAAGTCATACAAGAGAAACCAGCTATATCTAACTAAAGCTAAATGGCAACCAGTATTTAAGCCGGATGCTTCTACAATTTCGCTTATTGGAGATGGAGCAATAAAAGTTAATCAAGCAATACCGGGATACTTTAACAATGACAATCTACATGATATTACAGGAATAGAAGGTGGAAATAATGGCAATTGACATAGCACCTGAACTATTAGAAAAATTAAAAAAAACATTTAATGAAAAACTTAACAGCAATAAAAAAATAGATAAATTACTCTCCACTATAAAAAACGGTAAACCGACTTATTCTGAAGTTAACGAGCTATCTATACAAGTTGGGGATATATTGGCAGAAGTGTTTAAAGAGAGTTTAACAGGCGATATATTACCTGACGGGCGAATGTATTACAACATCGCCAAAAGAACCATAGAACCAATGATGATAAATAACTATGATATTGTCACAGATAATGCAGCTATAGTCCAAGAGATTTTAAATAAACAAGCGGGTATGGGAATTAAAGCACAGATCCCGCCTTTAAATCAAAGCCGGATAGACGGAATAATTAATAGGCTAGATGAAGAAGAATTATTTGAGAATATAAAATGGATATTAGACGAGCCAATAAAAAATTTTACACAAGCAGTAGTTGACGATGTAATAGAAAAAAATACAGAGTTTCACACAGGATTAGGGCTTGCACCAAGTGTTACCAGAATAGTCCAAGGCGATTGTTGTAATTGGTGCAAAGAAGTAGCAGGCACCTACTATTCCCCAGACATTCCTAGTGATGTTTACCGTAGGCATAGATTTTGTAGATGTACAGTAGAATATGATCCAGGAGACGGGAAAAAGAAGAATGCTTGGAAAAAATAACTTATTCCCTGGCTAAGAAAAAGCGAGAGGAATGACAAAATGACTAAAAGAATAGGAAAACAAACGCCTACAAAATCAAAAATATTGCCATTTACTGAAACATTGGCATATGAAGCTATAGAATTATATCAAGAGTCTAAAAGAGAAGCTTATGAATGGCAAAAGAATTTATTAAATGCAATTTTAGCATTCAACGATGAAAATTTATGGGTACACATGAAGTTTGGCTTTTCTGTACCTAGGCAAAATGGTAAAAATGAAGTAGTCGCTATGAGAGAATTTAAAGGTTTAAAAAAAGGTGAAAAGATTCTTCACACAGCACATAGAACAACAACAAGTGGGACAGCTTTTAATAGACTATTATCAATTATGGAAGATAGTGGCCTTGAAGAAGGCGAACATTACACAAAAATAAAGGCGATTGGTCGAGAAAGTATTATATTGATTGATGGGGGAAAGATTGATTTTAGGACTAGAACTTCTACAGGTGGATTAGGTGAAAGTTTTGATTTATTAGTTATTGACGAAGCACAAGAATATACCGACGACCAAGAATCAGCTCTAAAATATACAATCGCTGCAAGTCCTAATCCTCAAACGGTTTTAATAGGTACTCCACCAACCCCAATTTCAAGCGGTACTGTTTTTACAAGATTAAGAAACAGTGCATTAGAAGGAGCTTTAGAAGATACAGGCTGGGCAGAATGGAGCGTAGAAGAACAATCAGATGTAAGAGATGTTGACTTATGGTATCAAACAAATCCAAGCTTAGGAATAAGACTAACAGAGAGAACAATAAGGTCCGAGGTTGGAGATGATGAAATTGACTTCAACGTTCAAAGATTAGGCTTGTGGATAAAGTACAATCAAAAGTCAGTTATAAGTCCGAACGAATGGGAAGAATTAAAAGTCGATAGATTACCTAAACTACAAGGAAAATTGTTTGTTGGAATTAAATATGGGCATGATGGCACAAACGTAGCTTTAAGTATCGCAGTAAAAACAAAAGATGGTGATATATTTGTAGAATCTATTGACTGCCAAAGTGTAAGACAAGGCAATGTATGGATAATAGCATTTTTAAAGCAAGCAGACGTGCAAGAGGTCATTATTGACGGTGCAAGTGGACAAAGCATATTAGCAAACGAAATTAAAGATGCAGGACTAAAGAAACCTTTATTGCCTACAGTAAGAGAAATAATTGTAGCAAATTCAACCTTTGAACAAGGATTATTCCAGCAAAATATTAAACATAAAGGTCAGCCTTCACTCTCTCAAGTAATAACAAATTGCGATAAAAGAAATATAGGGACAAGTGGAGGATTTGGCTATCGTTCGCAGATTGAAGAAAATGACATTTCATTAATGGATTCAATGATATTAGCACATTGGAGTTGTCATGAAGCAAAACCTGTTAAAAAGCAAAAAATTAGTTATTAGGATGTGTGGAAATTGAAAGTAAATATATTAGGCGTTGAATATGAAATATTACAAATGAGTGAAGAGGAATTCCCTAAACTAAAAGCTATGAATTCAAGTGGGCTAGCAGAGTTATATGACAAGAAACTTATAATAAATAAAAACAATTATATTTCTCGAGAAGAAACCTATGATAATTTAGAAGAGTACGCTAAAAAAGTTATAAGACATGAAATAGTACACGCTTTTTTCCATGAAGCTGGACTAATGGATTATTGCAAAGATGAACAATTAGTAGATTGGATGGCATTGCAGATTCCTAAGATATCGAAAGTTTTCATAGAAGCAAATTGTATATAGGAGATGGTCTTATATCTCGTTGGTAGCATACGTTAGCTACTATTTTTTATGCAATAAATCGACCAGCGTAGAAAGTCGTTAAACTTAACTATAACCTATCGAGTGCGTAAACTCGTTAAAAAACGAAAAGGAGAAACAAAATGAATAGAGAGTTTTTAGAAAAATTAGGACTGGAAAAAGAAGCAATTGACAAAGTAATGGCTGAACATGGCAAAGCAATCCAAGATGTCAAGCCAAAAGACTACGAAGAAATAAAAACAGCAAAAGAGAAATTTGAAAAGCAAGTCAAGGATTTAAACGTAACACTCACAGCTACGAACGAAAAGTATGCCGACTATGATAAGAACATAGGAGAGTTAAACGTAAAAGTCAAAGGCTATGAACTCAAAAATCTTAAATATCGCATAGCAAACGAAAATGGTATACCGTTAGAATTAGCAAATCGACTAAGTGGAGAAACGGAAGAAGATTTAAAGAATGATGCAAAAACTTTATTATCTTTCGTACCAAAGAAAACAACATTACCGCTCAAAAATACAGAGCTAGCAGTAGACGACAAAGCAGCACCTTATAAAGAGATGCTAAATAACTTAAAAATTTAAAATTAAAAAGGAGAAAGCATTATGACTTTAGAAAGAGGAACATTATTTCAACCGCAATTAGTAACAGATTTAATTAACAAAGTAACAGGGGCAAGTTCGTTAGCGGCTTTATCCGGGCAGACGCCAATTCCATTTAATGGACAAAAGGAGTTTGTTTTCACAATGGATTCAGAAATTGACGTTGTTGCTGAATCAGGTGCAAAGTCTCGTGGTGGAGTTACTTTAACGCCAAGAACGATCATACCTATAAAAGTTGAATATGGTGCAAGAGTATCAGATGAATTTATGTATGCAGCCGAAGAAGAAAAGATTTCAATCTTGCAAGCATTTAATGATGGATTTGCAAGGAAAGTAGCAAGAGGACTTGACCTAATGGCTTATCATGGAGTGAATCCAAGAACAGGATTAGTATCAGCAGTAATCGGAGATAATAACTTTGATACAGCAGTAGACAATGTAGTCCAAGCAGCTTTAAGTATGGCAACAGCCAACGCAGATATTGAAGCAGCTATTGCTATGATTGAAGAAGGTGATATTTCAGGAATGGCTATAGCACCAGCATTTAGAAGTGCATTGGCAAAATTAGTTAAGACTGATGGAAATGCAATGTTCCCAGAACTTGCATGGGGTAATGCACCATCAACAATCAACGGTTTAAATGTTCAAGTAAGCAGAAATGTATCTGATATGTCTACTGCAAGAGATAGAGTAGTTATAGGCGACTTCGCAGGTTCTTTTAAATGGGGATATGCAAAACAAATTCCATTAGAAATAATTCAATTTGGAGACCCTGACAATTCAGGACTTGACTTAAAAGGATACAATCAAGTTTACCTAAGAGCAGAAGTTTATTTAGGCTGGGGAATTATGGAGCCTGATAACTTTGCAGTAATCACAGAAGCAGCAGTATAGGGGTAACCTTATGAGATATAAAAACATAAAAACAGGGGCTATCATTGATAGTCCCTCTAAAATTATAAGTGAAAATTGGGTAGAAGAAGGTGAAAAAGTAGTTGAAAAAGGATTAGAAAAGCATACTAAGGTCGAACTGTTTCAAATGCTTGAAAGTCAAGGTATAGCATATAAACCTGAACAAACAAAAAAAGAATTAATTGAGCTATTGGAAGGTGATTAATATGGCAGATTTCGCAACCATACAAGATATTATTGAATTATGGCGACCTATGACTCCACAAGAAACAGATAGAGCAACAGCATTATTGCCTGTAGTATCCGATAGTTTAAGAGAAGAAGCTATTAAGGTAGGCAAAAACATAGATGCAATGGTATTAGAAAGCACTACATATGCAAATGTCGTTAAGTCTGTAGTAGTTGATATTGTCTCGAGAACTTTACTAACTTCTACATCCAACGAGCCAATGACACAAATGTCCGAATCAGCATTAGGTTATTCATTCCAAGGGTCATTTTTAGTGCCTGGGGGTGGATTGTTTATTAAGAAAACAGAACTTGCAAGATTGGGACTAAGGAAACAAAGGTATGGGGTGATTGATTTTTATGGCGAGAATTAAAGGAATTACAGTTACTCTTATAAGTAAACAGCAAACAGGAACAGATCCGTTCGACAATCCAGTTTATGAAGATGTAGAAATAGAAGTTGATAATGTCCTTATCAGTCCGACATCATCTGATGACATAGTTAACACTAAGGACTTGACAAGCAGAATAGCAGTCTATACTTTAGGAATCCCTAAAGGAGATATAAACACATGGGAAAATCAAGAAGTTAGATTTTTTGGAGAAAGATGGAGAGTATTTGGTATTCCATTACAAGGTATAGAAGAATTGATTCCTTTAGATTGGAATAAAAAAGTAATGGTGGAACGTTATGAGTAAGGTTGAATTTAAGCTAAATAAATCAGGGGTAAGAGCTCTAATGAAATCTGAGGAAATGCAAGCTATTTTAAAAGACATAGCAGACAATGCCTTAAATAGTCTAGGCGAAGGCTACAAAAGCGACGCTCGTGTAGGTAAAAACAGAGCTAATGCTATGGTATACGCAAGCACTTACCAAGCCAAAAAAGACAATTTGGAAAACAACTCAATCTTAAAGGCGGTGCGGTAATGATAGAGATTATAATTTTAAACTACTTAAAGACAAAACTTACCATACCTGTTCACCTTGAAAAGCCTGAACCATTACCAACAGATGGGAAATATGTACTCTTTGAAAAAACAGGCAGTAACAGACTAAATAAAACAGGCGGGTCCACCTTTGCATTTCAAAGTTACGCAAATAGTATGTATGATGCAGCAACGTTAAATGAAGAAACAAAGCAAGCGGTAAACAGCCTTATAGAGCTTGACGAAATAGTAAGTGTTAAATTAAACACTGATTATAATTTTACAGACACAACAACTAAACAATATAGATACCAAGCAATATACGATATTAAACATTATTGAGAGGAGATAAACTATGCAAAATACACAAAACGTATCACAGGCAAAACCTAAAGTAGGTGGAGCGGTATATTATGCACCGATAGGCTCAACACTGTCTACAGATGCCACGACAGCATTAGATGTAGCTTTTAAGTCTTTAGGGTATATATCAGAGGATGGATTAACTAACTCAAACAGTCCTGAATCAGAAACGATTAAAGCATGGGGTGGCGATGAAGTTTTAGCAATTCAAACAGGGAAGCCAGATACATTCGCCTATAAGTTAATTGAAGGCCTAAATGTAGACGTTTTAAAATTTGTTTACGGAGACGATAATGTAACAGGTGACTTAGCAGCAGGAATTACAGTTAAGGCTAATTCAAAAGAAGCTCCGGAAGTTGCCCTCGTAGTCGATATGATTATGAAGGGTGGAATATTGAAAAGAATAGCAATTCCGCAAAGCAAAATAACAGAAATAGGCGAGATTGTATATGCTGATGCTGATGCAGTAGGCTATGAAGTCACTACAACAGCTTTTCCAGATACAACAGAGAATACGCACTATGAATATATTAAAAAACCAGTAGTAACACCATAGGAGGAGTAGATGATAAAAGGAAAAACATCATCAGGATTTGAATTTACCATCTCAAAAGATGTAAAAAATGATTACGAATTAATTGAGAACTTAGGGGAATTAGATGACAATCCTTTAATATTAGGAAAAATAGTTACCCAAATTTTAGGGAAAGAACAGACATCTAAATTAAAGAACCACATTAGAAATGAAAATGGGATAGTACCGACCGATAAAATGACACAGGAAATTATCGAAATATTTAGAAATAGCGGTGAAGAAACAAAAAACTCCTAATCCTTGCACAGATGATTAAAGTCGATGAAAATGCGCTTATTTGCGATTTAGCTGAAACCTATAAAATATATAACTACAGACAATTGCCACCTTCAACGGTGGCTATTTTTTCTATAGGGCTAAGAGACGATTCTAGGATAAAGATGAAATTAAGTAGTGCAAAAGTATCGCCAAATATTTTATTACTATCAGGAATTATTGACAGACTTAACCTTTTATTATGGACTAAAACAAAAGACGCAGAAAAAGGAAGGAACAAGCCTAAATCTATATTAGAACATCTATACAAAGAAGAAAGCGATGTAAGTGCATTTGCATCTGGCAAGGAATTTGAAAAAGAAAGACAAAAAATCATAGAAGGGAGGTAACTAATGGCAACAGAATTAGGACAAGCGTATGTACAGATTATGCCATCTGCTAAAGGTATAAGCGGCAGCATATCTAAAGAATTAGGCGGTGAAGCTACATCGGCTGGTAAAAGTGCAGGTGGTATGATTGCTACTGCAATTAAAGGGGCTGTTGTTGTAGCTGCTATAGGCAAATTTATAGGTTCAGCACTTACAGCTGGCGGAGATCTCCAACAATCTTTAGGTGGAGTTGAAACTCTATTTAAAGAAAATGCAGACAAGGTAAAACAATATGCAACTGAAGCATATAAAACAGCGGGGTTATCAGCTAATGATTATATGTCGAATGTAACATCTTTTAGTGCTAGTTTATTACAATCGCTAGGTGGAGACACTGATAAAGCGGCTGATAAAGCAAACACTGCTATGATAGATATGTCTGATAATGCTAATAAAATGGGCACTAGCATGGAATCCATACAAATCGCTTACCAAGGGTTTGCGAAGCAGAATTATACAATGTTAGACAACTTAAAGTTAGGGTATGGTGGAACTAAGACCGAAATGGAACGATTGCTTACAGATGCCACTAAGCTATCTGGTGTTGAGTATGATATTAGCAATTTAGCAGATGTTTACGATGCAATACATACGGTTCAAGGAGAGTTGGGCATAACAGGAACTACAGCAAAAGAATCAGCAGAAACTCTAAGCGGCTCATTTGCATCTATGAAAGGTGCTTTTACAAATTTTTTAGGAAATTTAGCATTAGGTGAAAATGTTGGACCATCATTGAAAGCTTTAGCGGAAACAGTATCAACTTTTCTATTTGGAAATTTCTTGCCGATGGTAGGCAATATAATTTCTGCATTGCCTGGTGCTATTGTAACCTTTATTCAAGCAGCAGGGCCAGCATTTATGGAAAGTGGTGGGGAATTAATATCTACCATAGCAAACGGGATTGTAACGGGTATTCCTCTATTTATAGAAAAGATTGCTAAAGTTATAGGAAATGCGGTTACATGGATAAAAGAGCAATTGCCTATAATATTACAACAAGGTATAGAATTTATATCTAATTTTGCAAACGGAATATTCGAAGGGTTACCAAGTGTTATAACGAGTATAGGAGAAATTTTAAGGAATCTTCTTCTTGCTATATGGGAAGCTATGCCAACAATATTGGCATCAGGTATTCAACTAATCTTTAACTTAGCAAAGGGCTTATGGGATAACCTACCAGCTATAATAGAAGCAATATCAAATGTGCTTGCCTCATTAATTGGTACAATTGTAGAAAATTATCCAGAGTTTTTAAAAAAGGGCTTAGAATTAATAGGCACAGTGGCAATGGGAATAGTAAAAGCTATACCAGAGATTGTAAGCAAGATACCTCAAGTTATTAATGCTTTACTTAAATCGTTTGGCGGATTAGTAGGGCAATTTGTAGGGATAGGTGCTAATATTGTTCGTGGTTTGTGGGAAGGTATTGCATCTGTCAAGGAATGGATTTTAGGCAAGATAAGCGGTTTTGTAGGTAGTATCACAGATGGCATCAAGTCTTTCTTTGGCATATCCTCGCCATCTAAAGTAATGGCTGATGAAGTGGGTAAATGGCTACCAATGGGCATTGCAGAAGGAATAGAGGATAATATAAGTCCTGTATCAAATGCAATGGATAGCTTAGCGCGAGCGACAATCGGTAGCTATAATATTGGATATTCTCAAATGGCTAGTCCTAATACGGCTGATACTTCAACAGGTTTTATCGCGGTAGTTGAAGCGGTACAGAAATTAGAAAGAACATTAAGAGAAAAGAATATGACAGCAGTAATAGGAAAAGATGATATAGGAAAGACAGCAATTGACTTTATAAATGAATTAACAATAATGAATGGTGAAAATCCAATAATGGTATAGGAGGGCATAGATGAGAAAATTATCGACAATTTTAAAAATCAATGGTGAGGCTATCTATGACCCTGACTATGCCATACAGGTTGATATTGATAGCATTACAGATAGTGCTACAACAGATGATGGCGTAACACATATTGATTGGATTAGGACAGCAAAACGCAAGGTGTATATAAAGTATAGAATGTTAACAGATTCAGAAATTGCAAATGTTTTAAGTAAGATTCAAGGTAAGGAATATACTTTGACATACAAAGACCCTATTTTGGGGATTAACACAATAAATTGTTTTACGAGTAGCAATAACAGCGAATGTTACACAGCAGTCTTATATGATGGCCGATGGCGAAATGTAACGTTTAATTGCATAGAAAAGTAGGTGAATAGATGGATTTAAACCTATTCAAAAATAAAATAAGAAAAGAAAATATATTAACTGTAGATGGAATTGATTATGATAACTCTAATTTGATTGGTGGGGTTACTTATAATCAAACAGTAAACAGTGGCACGGATATAGTGTTAGGAAGTTGCACTGTAGCAACTATAGAATTCCAATTAAACAATCAAAATCAACTTATAAATAATTTAGCTGGTAAAGAAATCAATTGGAAGATAAATGTAGAAACAAGCCCAGGTATATTTGAAGATATACAAATGGGTATTTTCATTGCAGAAAAACCAACTAAGGTTAATGACACCATAATAAAAATTAAAGCCTATGATAGGATGATTAAATTTGACAAAATTATTGATGAATGGCTTGCAACTGTAGTATATCCAGTAACATTAAAAAATCTATTAATAGGCCTGTGTGGTTATGTAGGAGTACCTCTGGCAACAACAACATTTTTGAATGAGAGTTATGTTGTACAGAAAAACTTTAACGGAATAAATGTTAAAGGTAGAGACTTCTTAAAATGGATTGCAGAAATTGCAGCAAAGTATGCGATTATCAACGAGTTAGGACAATTAAAATTAGGCTGGTATACATCCATTATTTATGGTGTTACTAATGCAGATTATTATAGTGTAAAAATAGAAGACTATCAAGTTAAAAAGATAGACAAATTACAAGTAAGAGTTGAAGAAAATGACATAGGGGTAATAGTCGGCACAGGTACAAATGCTTATGTTATACAAAATAATCCCTTACTGTACGCAGAAACAGATGCAGAAATTAGACCGACAGTCGAAAATATTTATAACGCAATTAAAGACTTTGCATATACGCCGTATGAAATAACGTTGAACTCTAATCCATTGATTAAAGTGGGCAATGTTATTACTGTTACTACACGCAAAGGACAAGTCATAAACGGGGTAATAATGACACGCAAGATGACAAACGGTAGTGATGTTTATAATGCGACAGGAAACCTTGACAGGAGCATTAACAAGTCTATAAATCAATCTATATTGCAGATTAGAGGAAAAACAAACGTACTTGAACGTACCATAGATGCAACTATAAGTAAATTATATGATGCAGACACAGGAGATTTGACAGTACTTACTCAAACAGTAAATAGTTTTAATACAAGAGTACAAACAATCGAATCTAATTTAAATTTTAAATTTCAGCAGGATACAGCACCACTCAATCCCGAAGTGGGGGATGTTTGGTTTAGTACATCTAACGAAGTATTTATTGTTAATAACTTACTCATGACAGTTGATGAAATGATACAGCAAGTAGACTATTATAGCATGAGTTTAAATAAGTCTTACAGATGGGACGGTGCAAATTGGCAGCACGTAGAAGATGGAGCAATTACAGAATTACGATTAAATATATCAGAAATCAGTCAAACAGTTGATACTATATCTTTGTCAGTTGCGAGTTATGACGGAAGAATGGGAAGTCTTGAACTAACAGCAGACAGCTTGACAAGTCAAATATCCACAGTTGAGGGCGATATTAGCACATTAGAACAAACAGCTACAACATTAACATCTAGGATATTAACAGCAGAGGGAAATATAAGTACCGTTACTCAAACAGCAACAAGTCTAACAAGCCGAATTAGCACAGCCGAGGGGAATATAAGTACAGTAACACAGACAGCTAATAGCTTGACGAGCAGGATAAGTGGGGCAGAGGGTAGCATAAGCACTCTTACGCAAACATCAAACAGTCTAACGAGCAGAATATCTGGAGCTGAGGGAAACATATCGACTATTAAACAGACAACAGACAATATTACATTGGCAGTAAGTGCAGCTAAGCTAGTCTTTGATAGTTCTGGATTAACAATAAAAGACGGTGGATTAAAGATGATGAATGGTAGTACAACAGTGCTATCAAGTACAGGTGGAGATATACAAATAACAGGCAAATTTACCACAGGTCACGCAACACTTTATGATGATGGTTTATGGTTAAGCCCATACGCTTATAATTGGAATGGCTCACCATCTGGCGGACAAATTTATTTTGATACAAGTATAAACGCTTTAACAATGGCAGCAATAGGATGGCGGAATGTGATAAAAACATCTCAATTACGTTACGAGCAAAGACCTTGGTATTCCGCTTATGCTCATATGTTTACAGGTGGAGATGTAAGGATAACTGGTGATTTATATGTCAATGACGTTAAGTTAAATTAGGAGGAAAAAATGAAATTAATAAAATTAGTAAATTCAATAGAAAATCTAAACAAATTAAGTGAAATGCTATTGCCTGCAAAAGAAAGCTTCAAGGTGATTAAATTGTTGATGGAAATCGAGCCACAGATGCAAAATTATAATGTACAAAAAAATAAATTACTTGGAAAATATGGAGATTCAGAAGATAAAAAAACATATATTATTAGAGAAAAAGAGCAAGAAAGTTTTATCAAAGAGGTTGAAGATTTAGGAAATATCGAAATAGATTTGAAGTTTGAAAAAATCAATATTTCGAGTGGTTTGACTATTAAGGCATCTGATTTAATAAATATTTTAGATTTTGTTGAAATAGGAGAGTGATTAAATGGCTCTAAATTTAGCACGAATCATAGGAACAATAACAGGGAAATTAGCCTTTGAAAGAACAGATGCTAATTTTCAGTTGGTACAAACAGATGTAAATAGTCATGGGACACTAATTAACGCTTTAGTTCCCAAAGCTAATATAGCAAATAATCTTGTAACAACGGCAGAGGGTTTGGTGTTAGATGCACAACAAGGAAAAGCATTAAACGATAAAATTAACACATTAATTATACCAATTGCTACGACTTATTCGTATAATTTAGCGACGGGAGCACATGTATCCGTCGATATGACACTTGCCATATCTGCTGGATATAATATACTTTGTGCAATGCCTGTGGATACAGACCCTGCCGGCCATACAGCCCAATTACAAATAACAATATTTAGGCGAAATTATGTTACAATTACTGTAAATATAGTAAATAAATTCACAGAAACATTATCAGGTACATTAAATATAATGGTATATTGTATACACGATTAATTTCAAAGGAGAATATATGGAAAAAATCAAATTACAAAATGAAGAATTAGAAATTTTAAACATAAATCAACGAGGAAATTTATTAGAAATTACTTTCCCACAAATCACCAACTTGACAGGCAAAGACTTAACGACTATTGAATTATTTACAGTTGGTGGCATAAACTGTGCTTTGTTGAGTGGATATTCTACAATTTATAAAGTTGATGGCAATGAAGTCACTCTTAGTAATGATGGTGCGATTTATACAGAGCCAAACATTATACCGCATGAAGAACTTCCAATTGAACCAATTATAGATGTAGATGCTGAGCTTGCAGCAGACATTACAGCAGCAACAACTTTGGAAGAATTAAAGAACGCTTTGTTAGGAAAGAACGGTATTGCAAAAGTAAAAGGCAGAGCAAAGTAGGGAACAAAAGAATAAATTAGTTGACTAAGGGCATTAGAAATAGTGTCCTTTTTTATGTAAAAATATAAGGAAGGTGATGTTATGACAGTGAAAAGTAACATTGATGGACAGTGGATAATCGAAAATTATGTAATTCACAATGAAGCAATGCGGGATGCTGAAGCTTCACACAATAAGGAAATGCGGGATGCTGAAG
>Ga0209585_10000075_pt1 | contig 36313 bp, 29 predicted proteins | sample NGEPerone_FD_185491 | JGI IMG/M metagenome (GOLD analysis project Ga0209585, IMG submission 185491) | Arctic peat soil microbial communities from the Barrow Environmental Observatory site, Barrow, Alaska, USA - NGEE Permafrost154B-one... | ecosystem: Environmental > Terrestrial > Soil >... | reverse complement strand
ATGGTTAATGCAGTATATGTTGAATTACATATACTTAAGCTTTTCACAGTGTATTCAGCACCCGCCGGAAATGAAGCATAGGTATCTGCTCCGAATGGCGGGTAATACAATGCAAATTTATTAGTTCCGTTCGCCCCGTCGAAAACACTATATTGATTGCTGTAGTCTGCAGTAGTAATGTCCGCTTTCTGCGAATACACAAACCCGTCCCACGAACCATACAAAGCAGTATAATTATTACCGAATTCTATATCGGCCGAATTAAATCCACCAGTGCCGTCTGAACCGTTCCAGTACGATGCGCTTCCAAGCGCTAAGCTCTCGAGATCAACAGTTTTGATCTCCACCAGATCTCCAGCTTCCTTTTCACAAGCGGTAAAAACAAACAAGCTTAAACAAATTGCAATAAACTGATTCCTAATAGTTTTCATTTTCAAAAATAATTTGTTGTTGATAATTTATAAAGCACTTACGTAAGTCAGTAATACAATTGGCGCATAAGCATCCTGAGAAATTATCCGCAAGGAATTTCCTTAATTCACAGGTGATTGGTTCATTAAGACACCAACATTCCAAAATCTGATCGTTTCGACATACAAACGAACTGTTACAGCGCGGACAAACTTTTTCCATAACGGAAGATTCTTGTGTTAATTTGCCGACTTTCTTAAAAAGAGAAAATGAATAACAATGAATTGCAGTTCATTTTTGCTACTTTCCCCGGAAAGCAAAAAATAATGTAGTGAATCTCAGCAGGTATTCTGGCTCGCCTTCTTTTTGATGCCTTCCCATCCGTCGATTGACAAACAGTGACTTGTAGTTCAAAAAGTTTGCACTAAGGCTTACAGCTGCGGGTACAGCTCCGGATTTAAACCGGATTCCCTTTTCATTACTCATTCCCGACATGGAACGAGTAATACTGAAAAACATGGCAAAGATAGAGAATCTGATTTGGATATAATCAATACGGCGGTAGAAAATTTAACAAAAGTTATAGAAGAATGAAGAAAAACATGTGAGCAGAAAGCCAACCATGAATTGCCAGCATTCACCGGTACAAAATATGGAATCCGAATGTTTGAAATTTTTACTATTTTTATTCCTTAACAAAATTGTCACTTTATGGATCGAAATGAGGCAGAAGAACGAATATCGTATCTTAGGGAAGAACTTGAAAAGCACAATCATACCTACTACGTTCTGAATAACCCGACAATCGACGATTTCACTTTTGATCAGGTGATGGCGGAATTAATAGGTCTTGAGACTGAATTTCCGGAGTTTTTCGATGCGAGTTCGCCGACTCAACGGGTCGGAAGTGATCTCAACCAGGAGTTTAAACAAGTCATGCATAAATATCATATGCTCTCGCTTTCAAATACTTATACCGAAGAAGAGATACAGGAATTTGACCTTCGCGTCCGAAAACTTACAGATGAAAATTTCGAATATGTTTGCGAACTGAAATTCGACGGCGTTTCAATTAGTCTCACCTACGAAAAAGGATTTTTAGTCAGGGCTGTAACGAGGGGTGACGGAGAAAAAGGAGACGATGTAACTGCCAATGTCAAGACCATCAAAAGTATACCGCTTCGTTTAAAAGGTGATTACCCTGCTGAATTTGAGATTCGCGGAGAAATTTTACTCCCTTTCAGTGTTTTCGAAATGCTGAATCACGAAAGGGAAGATATTGGAGAACAACCTTTTGCCAATCCGCGAAATGCTGCATCCGGAACATTAAAGCTACAAAATTCGTCAGTTGTTGCCTCCCGAAAACTGGATGCTTATCTCTATTACGTTTTAGGTGATAATCTACCCGACGACGGTCATTTTGAATTGCTTCATCATGCTACGCAGTGGGGATTTAAAATATCGGAACATACCCGTAAATGCAAAAATCTGGAGGAGATATTCGACTTTTTACACGAATGGAACGTCAAACGTAAAGAGTTACCCGTAGCAACTGATGGCGTTGTCATCAAGATCAATTCGTCGCGGATACAACAGGAGTTGGGGTTCACTGCCAAGTCTCCAAGATGGGCGATTGCCTATAAATTCAAGGCTGAACGTGTCAGCACAACTCTGAATTCTGTTAGTTACCAGGTGGGAAGAACCGGAGCAGTCACGCCCGTTGCCAACCTAAAACCTGTTTTGCTAGCTGGTACAGTCGTTAAAAGGGCTACGCTCCACAACTCAGATGTAATCAAAAGTCTTGATTTACACATGGGTGATACTGTTTTTGTTGAAAAGGGGGGGGAAATCATCCCGAAAATTGTAAGTGTAGATCTGTCAGCTCGTCATCCCTTGAGTGAAGCAGTACAGTTTATTGAACGATGCCCCGAATGCAATTCACTATTAATCAGACAAGACGGTGAATCTGCCTGGTATTGTCCTAATGAAATTGGTTGTCCGCCCCAAATCAAAGGAAAATTAGAACATTTTATCAGTCGCAAAGCTATGAATATCGATGGGATGGGTTCTGAAACGATTGACCTTTTATTCCAGAAAAAGCTGATAAATGATATTGCCGATCTTTACGATTTAAAACAAAGCGATCTTGTTGATCTTGAGAGACTTGGCGAAAGGTCAGCTACCCGGATACTCGATAGTCTTGAAACTTCAAAACAGGTTCCGTTCGAACGTGTTTTATTTGCGTTGGGAATCAGGTATGTGGGCGAAACGGTAGCAAAAAAACTTGCCCGTGATCTGAAATCAATTGAGCGCATTGAAACTGCATCAATTGAGGAACTTACCGGGGTTGAAGAAATCGGAAGTAAAATTGCCGAGAGTCTTGTCAGCTGGTTCGCAGACGATAGAAATATTCGGCTAGTTGAACGGCTAAAGAGTAAAAACCTCTGTTTTGAGATAAAATTGGAACAAAGAGAGGGGCAGACAGAGAAACTTAAAGGTTTATCGATTATAATTTCAGGAACATTTGAAAAATTTTCACGCGATGATTTGAAGGCGTTTATTGAATTAAATGGAGGAAAGAACGTAACATCAATTTCGGCAAAAACGAACTATCTTGTTGCCGGAGAGAATATTGGACCGTCGAAACTCGAAAAAGCCCAAAAGCTGAAAATCCCTATTATATCGGAGGAGGAGCTTTTGCAACTTACGAATTGAAAGTAGACAATCTGTAACTATTTTTGAAAAATTAGAGAGCTATTAAACGATTTTGTAATTTTGACACGACATGTTTAAGAAAATTGTAAGATATTTCGCAAATAAGCGATTGTTTAAATATTACCAGACCCGGCAGCGAAGTAAAAAGATCAAAACGTTGAAGAATTCCAAAACCGTTGGTATTCTTTGGAATCCGGCTGACGAGGGAAGTATCGAAACATACGAATTACTTCGGAAAACATTACAAATCAAAGGGATAAAACCAATTGGGATTGCCTATATTGGTTCGAACCGTGAAATGGAAACGCTGGCAACTATTACCCATTCGGGGTTTCTTCACAGGCGTAATGTTCGTTGGTTTGGCAAGCCACAAACCAATACCGGAATTGAGTTTATTCAGGAACCCTTTGATATCATGATTGATCTTTCTATTAATAAAGCTGTCGCATTGCAATATATATTGGTATATTCTTTGGCAACCTTTAAAGTAGGATGGCAGGGAGCAGAACACAATTATTACGACTTTAATATCGATGTATCTGAAAAGCCACTGTGCAAATACCTGATGGAGCAGATTGTCTTTTATCTTGAAACTATTAATGAAAAGGGTTGATTGATCATATGAAGAATAATTTCCGAGGTGCTGGGGTTGCACTAATAACCCCGTTTAAAGCTGATCTGACAATTGATTTTGAAGGATTAGGAAAGGTTGTTGATAGCCAACTTGAAAATCAGATTGATTTTCTGGTTGTTTTAGGTACAACCGCAGAAACGGCTACGCTAAATTCTACAGAAAAGCAACAAATTGTTGATTTTATTTGTAAACGAGTCAACGGTAATATCTCCATCGTTGTCGGAATCGGTGGCAATTATACCCAGGAAGTAATAGAAACGATCGCTCAAATGGATCTATCAAAAGCAGATGCTATTCTTTCAGTAGTTCCCTATTATAGCAAACCAACCCAGGAAGGAATATTCCAACACTATATGGCAATCGTGAAAGCCAGTCCGCTACCGGTTATCCTTTATAATGTACCGGGCAGAACCGGTGTAAATATGAGTGCCGATACGACTTTGCGCCTGGCTCACGCTTCGGATAAAATTATTGCAACAAAAGAAGCTTCAGGGAATATAAGCGAAATAACGAAAATACTCAGGGATAAGCCAGCTGGTTTCTCTGTCATCTCGGGTGACGATAGTCTTGTCGTTCCAATGATAGCTATTGGTGCCGAAGGGGTGATTTCAGTGGCAGCAAATGTTGTTCCGAAAGCAATTGCCGAATTGACACACTTGGCACTTGAGGGCAATTTTAAGGAAGCGGCTTCGCTTCACCTGCATTTACAAAGAATTTGTGAAGCATTATTCATAGACGGTAATCCTGCCGGAGCCAAAGCCGCTTTGCATTCCATCGGAATAATCGAAAATGTTCTTCGCCTTCCACTCGTTCCAGTAAGTAACTCCACTTACCAGATATTGATCGAGGAGATGAAAGTACTTTTGCCCCGTTAGTTATTTTTCTGTATATTACACCCAAACTACCAACTAATCTAAACGAAGAATCAGAAAAAACCCAAAATTTTTTCACAGTCATTACCCAAGCATTTTGCCGCTCTACACCTTAGTATCCAAATAATTGAGTATCCAATCTTGCTTTTTGAATTTGCAATATGGATAAATTCAATAAGATACTTTTAAAGCTCAGTTCATAAATGTACTTTTGTAACTTTATATTGAACTGATATTTCAATGAATCAATCTTTTGTAAAAGAGAAGATTTTATTTTTAATTAATCCGCTCTCCGGAACAAGTCACAAAGTGAATATGCCAGGATTAATTAGTGAACTGATTGATTCAGATATTTTTGATATTGAAATAGTCATAACTAAATATAAAGGAGAGGCAACGGAAATCGTCAGTCAAAAACTGATTGAAAATTATCGGTATTTCGTGGCGGTGGGTGGTGATGGAACAGTTAATGAAATCGCCATAGCGCTCATTAATACGCAGGCTATCTTGGGAATCATCCCAGTTGGCTCAGGAAATGGACTGGCACGTCATCTTCAGATCCCGTTGCAACCACGAAAAGCCGTACAACTTATCAACAAACGGCAACTCCAGGCAATCGATTATGGTTTGATCAATAGCAAACCCTTTTTCTGCACTTGTGGTGTGGGTTTTGATGCTGTAATTGGTGAGAAATTTGCTCAAAGTAAAGGCAGAGGACTCATAAACTACGTGCGAACGACAATCAATGAGTATTTCAAATACAAACCGGAGATTTATCAAATCACCATCGATAATGAGCGGAAGATTAATTGTCCTGCTTTTCTGATCACTTTTGCAAATGGTTCGCAATACGGGAACAATGCTTATATTGCACCTCACGCAGATATTAGCGACAGTAAACTTGATATGTGTATACTTGCTCCATTTAATCTATATAAAGCTCCAGGAATAGGCATCAGGCTATTTGCTAAAAACATCGACAAAAGTCCACTTATGCAAATTGAAAGAGCGCGTAATTTTATATTAGAAAGAGCTTCTGAAGGTGTTGTCCATTTCGACGGAGAACCTTGCACGATGGGGAAAAAATTAGAAATAACCTTAATTAGCAAGGGCTTAAACGTACTTGTTCCATAAACTCCCAAATACATGAAAAATTAAAACCAGTCAATACCAACCTAAACTAAAAATTAAAAAACCGTTTCGGGAATAATCCCAAAACGGCCTTTTAAATTTAAAAATTAACTAAACAATCTTTAATCTACTTAATCTGAATAACCTAAATTCATTATAGAAAGTTTCGAAATTGAATTATAAACAACTGTTATTCATCCGGTTTTCAATTTCAGAAGTCATATCAGCCTTTACAAAATCAGCAGCCTTATATTGTTCGGCTTCGATCGCGATGTCGCTATATTCGGGAATTTCATTCATCCAAAGATCAATTTCGCTTATCATATCAGCCTGTACAAAATCGGCAGCTTTATATTGTTCGGCATCAATTGCAATGTCGCTGGTTTCGGAATTAATATTCAACCATGTTTCGGATTCAAGTGTCATTTCGGCATTAACGAAATCCTCGGCTTTATATTCGTTGCTACTTTCTGCATAGTTATTCATCAAGCTTTCTGTTGCATTTTCTGACTCCACCTTCATCGTAACCGCATTACCTACAGCTGGCTTGTTATTTGCATTTGCACCGAAAGTACAAAGCATTGCGCTTAATATAGTTACACTAATTATACCTTTAACTGACAAGTTACTGACAAAATTAATTTGCTTTTTCATTTTAATATTCTTTTAATCGTTTTAAATAATACATTGTATTCAATACATTAAACATGCCAAACAATTTATTTGTTTCATTCATAGATGTTTGATAACATTAACATCATAAATAATTAACAATCAGCTGAACGGTTTTGATCCTCAAGATGTCCGAAAGCGTACATTTCGTACCTATTTAAATCATCGGAATTAAACCTTTCATTTTCGTTCTCTTAAAATTCAGGATATTTCCCAGGGTAACCATCCTGAACTTGTTTCCCCTTTGACAGATATCAAATTACAAGGTTTAACCAAAAAATTTAAATTTGATTAAGGGTAATTTTCTTTCTGCATGTCATTACCTCATCAACACGATAACCAGCCATGAGAACACTATTTTTACTTGGAATTGCCCTAATTACATTTCTGTTAAGCAACTCACTAATGATAAGTCCTTACAAGCAAAAAAAAAACTCAAAAAAATACAATTAAAGTGAGCGAAGAAGATTGGGAAAATCTTCATTGGATGATCGAAAGGTCATCAGTTGACAAAGTCCAAGAGGATTTTGAACTATTTGTCCAAAATAATGCATCGGAAACTAGTGCATTAAACTGTAAAAATGGAAAATTTATTGGACTTACTCCACCCGATGACTATGGATATATTCACATTGTCTTTCTTGAGATTAATCAGGGAAAAATCATTTATCTTCATTACGATGAGTTAAAAGCAAACGGGAAAAACAAAAGAACTGATATTGATTATAATAAGGAGATGCTAAAATCAGGAACTTCGCCCTCTATTGCTTATCCAATATATGAATAGGAACTCATTAAAAATCAAGATTACATGAAGGTTGATGCAGTTACCGGAGCAACTTATTCCCTTTATCGGTTCCGAATGGCTGTTGCAAAAGCATTAGAAAAAGCCAGTGAGAATAAATAAGAAGATTAAAGGGGACTTAACGGCTATTTGCTTTATTCAAAACGGAGCGATTCGCCAGGATCGGAGTTGATTGTATGCCATAATTGCCGGTAAATAGTAAAAACTGCCACAATGAACACTGCTATAAATACAATAAAGTAGTTTGTAAAACTCAGGGAAATGTGGTACGCAAATCGGTTAAGCCAATAATAAGAGAGTAGAAATGAAATAGGCAAAGCAATTATTCCCGCTATCGTAATCAACCTGAAAATCTCCTTTGATAAAAGCAATACCAATTCTCTGGTTCCTGCTCCAAGCACTTTCCGTATTCCAATCTCCTTTGTACGATAAATCGTTGTCAAAGCCAACAGCGAATAAAGTCCCATGCAGGCAATGAATATGGCGAAAAACGAAAATACGACCGCAACCTGACCCGTCGATTCCTCTTCCTGGTAAAATTCACCAAGGCTCTCATTCATTGTAAACTGAGAAAACGGATTTGCAGGATAAACTGTTTCCCATAATTTCTGTATTCTACCAATCTCCCTCCTGTTTACAGGTTGTGATAATCGTACCGATGCAAATTTGACTTTTTCAGGATTGACAGGTAATATGATGAGTGGCTGTACTTTTGTGTGAAGTGACTCAAAATTAAAATTGCTTACAATCCCTTTAATGATCAAAATGCTCGTAGAAGTATCAACGTTTTGCCTGATTTTAGATGAACCGATGGGTTTCTCCAGATTGAGGTATTTAACTGCTTCTTCATTAACAATCACATCAATGGTATCTTTGCCCGAATACTTTTTTCTGTCGAAACTTCCATCGTAAAGCGACATACCATATGTACTGAAAAACATAGAATCGGCTTCCATGACATACATTAACCAAACATTCGCACGATCTTTTTCATCCTGAAAACTTTCCATACCCATAAGCTTACCAGGAACAGCATTAGAATAGGTAATTCCTTCAACGTTTTTTAATTCAACTAACTTATTAATAAATTTCTGTCCCTTATCCTCTAATCCTAATAGGTTTTGAATTACAAAAATTCGCTCTTTCTGAAACCCTACCCCATTTTGCTGAACAAACCTCAACTGACGATATATAGTTGATGTTGAATATATTATAACAAGTGAGAATACAAACTGAATTATTACGAGCAATCCTCGTAATCCCTTGCCTCCTGCACTAAACTGCTTTTGCTGCCTCAAAATAGTTGCCGGACTGAAGCGTATGATATAAAATGCAGGATAAATTCCAGCTATGATACCAGTGAAGAGAGTGACACTAAAAATTACTGGTGATAGTTTAAACAAAAGCATTTGTATGTTCAAATCTGGGTCTTGCTGGACCATGCTTGTATTCGGATAAATCAACTCGACAATAACCAATGCAAAAAAAAGCGAAATAAAACTAATCGTAATCGATTCAGCCAGCAACTGCCTTGACAATTCTCTTCTTTGAGATCCTAATATTTTACGGATGCCGATTTCACGCACCCTTCCGGCTAAACGGGCTGTTGAAAGATTGGCATAATTAATACATGCAATTAAAATGATCAAAATTGAAATGCCAGCAATAATTAAAAGTGTCTGAATATTAACATTCTGCGAAGTTTCATACTTTAAATGAGAATAAAGATGGATATCAGAAACCTTTTGCAACCGAAGCACAAAATACTCATCCTTATCTCTCATCTCTTCAATAGTTGTCCCCAATGATTTTTCAATGAAATCACCAGCCTCCTTATAAAAGCCTTTGTTAAATTTATCCTCCATAACTGATAAACGCAAGTTTGAAGATTCAGCCAGTTCCTCCATATCCGTCCCTTCTTTAAAACGAAAATAGGTATATAAATAGTGAGAGGTCCATTGGAGATAAGGTAATACGACCGAAGAGATTGATACGAGAGATTGGTAATTGATATGAGAATTTACAGGGCAATCCTCTACAACGCCTGTTACTGTCCAATACTTTTTATTTTCATCCGATGAACCTTTGACAGTATTCAGTTTTGCAGATTTTTTCTCATCATCTACGGTGAGAATTTTTCCAATTGCTCCTTCCGGGAACAACTGATTAGCAACAGATTTAGACAAAACAATAGAACGTGGTTTATTTAAACAGGTTTTGGGATCACCTTCGATTAACTTAAAACCGAAAATATCAAAAAACGTTGAATCAACATACAAGAGGGTTCGGCTATCGAGAATGGTTGAAACTGGTGCCATAACCGGAATATCGCGATCATTCTTGAAAATACGGCATGATTGTTCAATTTCAGGTACATAAGGTTTCAAACCGGAAGCAAACATGGGTGATGAATAGGCAGCATTAGATTCCAAACCTCCTAATTTTGATTCAATATAAACCCGGTAAAGCCGGTCAGAAGAGGGATGGAAATCATCATAATTCGATTGCTCCCAAATATATACCAAAACCATAATTGCACAAGCCATCCCAACTGCAAGACCAAAAACATTTATGAAAAAATACTCTTTGTTTCGCAGCAGATTACGGATTGCCAGTTTCAGATAACTGTTCATAATGCAATTATAAATTGGCTGTTGTTTTTGAGTAACTCTCAGTAACTACATGCCCATCAAATAAATATATAATGCGTTGTGTTCGTTGTGCCATCATCAGCGAATGAGTTACCATAATGATAGTTGTTCCAGCTTCATTTAGTTGTGTAAGTTGTTGAATAATATCTTCGCCATGTGTTGAATCAAGGTTTCCGGTGGGCTCATCGGCAAGGATAATCCGGGGTTTAGCAATAACAGCGCGAGCAACTGCAACACTTTGCTGTTGTCCGCCAGAGAGTTCATTGGGAAAATAATTAGAACGATGTTTTAGGTTAAATCTTTCCAGCACCTGGTCAACCCTCCTGGCCCTTTCCGCCTGGGGCACTTTCTGATATACAAGTGGTAATTCAATATTTTCCCAAGCCGTAAGATCGTCGATCAGGTTAAAACTCTGAAAAACAAATGCAAAATTGTTTTTTCTGAGATCCGTTCGGTTCCTTTCTGAAATATCTGAAACCAACTGACCATCTAGATTGTACATCCCGGAACTTGGAGAATCGATTAATCCAATGATATTTAGTAAGGATGACTTACCACATCCCGAAGGCCCCATTATACTTACAAATTCACCCTCGGCAACCGACAAATTAATATTGCTCAACGCTTTTGTCTCAACTTCCTTATTTCTGAAAACCTTACAAATATCAATTAGCTCAATCATAGTTGAATGTGAAACAGTTAAATTTTTTGTTATCACGTTTGGATGCGGGATATTTCTTCCGCAAAATAGGAAAATAACCTCATTATCAAAAGCCTCATTAGTCACAAATCGTACCACATTTGCAATTAACTAATTAATAAACAATTGTAAATTACAGGTAAAAATTAATCGTCCGATATCGTACAATTACTGAACGATTTCGTACATTTACCTTTTTAAAAATAGGATGATTGAATCCTTTGAATAAAAGAATGATTCAAATATAGCATTGATTAATAAACACATAATATATCAGGCTCCCGTATAAAAACTTTCCGCATTATTGTGGCTTGGTGTTTGTAATTCAGAAAAATAAAAAACCTTTTCGTTATGGATAAATTTGGAAAAATTCTTGCGGTCGATGACAATGAGGATATCCTTTTCTCACTTAGATTACTCCTTAAACCGCACGTGGAAAAAATTATCACAGCCAATGCTGCCACCTCAATTCCAGAGTTGCTTAAAAATGAGGAATTTGATGTAATCCTACTGGATATGAACTTTACAAAAGATGCCATCAGTGGCCAGGAAGGTTTTTTTTGGCTCAAAAAAATCCTGGAAATCGATCCGGATGCTGTCGTTCTTTTTATTACGGCATATGGCGATGTTGAAAAGAGTGTAAGGGCAATTAAAGAAGGGGCATCTGACTTCATTCTTAAACCCTGGCAAAATGAAAAATTATTGGCAACCTTAAATTCCGCACTTAACCTACGTAAATCGAAGAAAGAGATTGAGCAATTGAAGAGCCGAGCAAAGGCCATCAATAACATGATGAACAGGACGTTTAAGGATTTTATTGGGAATTCAGCAGAAATGCAAAAAGTTTATACTTCCATTTCGAAAGTAGCTGCCACAGATGCAAGTGTTTTGATACTTGGTGAGAATGGAACAGGTAAAGAATTGGTAGCTAGAGCACTTCATAATAATTCAACCCGTGTTGATGAAGCTTTTATCAGCGTTGATTTAACGTCCATCAGCGAATCATTATTTGAAAGCGAGCTATTTGGACATACAAAAGGTTCATTTACAGATGCCAAAGTCGATCGCCCGGGTCGATTCGAGATCGCTTCAGGCGGCACCCTCTTTCTCGATGAAATTGGGAATCTGCCAATGCCGCTTCAGGCAAAAATTTTGACAATGCTTGAACGACGAGAGGTGACCAGGGTAGGATCGAATAAACCAATTCCGATTGACATTCGCCTGATATGTGCCACTAATATGCCTTTGCATCAAATGATTGAAGAAGGAAAATTTAGACAGGACTTGTTATACAGGATCAATACGGTTGAGATTGATCTTCCACCGCTCCGTGAACGTTACGGAGACATTCCACTGCTGGCCATTCATTTTTTCCAGATTTATACAAAAAAATATAAAAAGCCGCTTCGCGGTTTTACCAAAGAGGCAATGAAACGGTTGGAAGAAGCAGGTTGGCCTGGTAATGTCAGGGAATTACAACATGTGATTGAACGGGCCGTTATTATGACGGAATCTGAATGGATTAACCATAATGACCTACAAATGAGACCTGTAAATAAAGTTTCGGAGGAACTGGATTTGGATAATTATGAACTCGATAAAGTTGAGAAAACGATTATTCTAAAAGTGATGAAGATGCACCAGGGGAACATCTCGAAGGCCGCAAGTGAACTTGGACTTACCCGTACTTCCCTTTACCGTAGAATGGAAAAATATGGGCTCTAAAAATTTCAGAATTTCTCTTATAATCAGAATACTGGCAATCGTCGCAAATGCCTTTTTGATCATGTGGCTGTTGTTTACAACCAGTCACTATTTTACGATTGTACTGTTTGTAGGCATTGCAATCTATCAGGTTATCATGCTCATCAATCACGTCGAAACAACCAATACTCTTCTGACCAACTTCCTGGAATCGCTGAGATACTCTGATTTTTCAAGAACATTTGAGATCAAAGGACTAGGCCATTCTTTCGATCGTATGACCGAAGCTTTCAGCCTTGTAATTAATGACTTTCGAAAAGTGAGAGAAGAACGCGAACAAAACTATTTCTATCTCCAAACTGTCGTTGAACATATTGGCATTGGTTTGATTAGCTACCGGGATGACGGAACAGTCGAATTAATCAATAATTCAACAAAAAAACTCTTTAAAATTACTAGTCTTAAAAATTTAAGTGAACTGGAGAGTTTCTCACCAGAACTCGTCTCGAAATTGATGACCATTTCGAACGGAGAAAGTATAATGGTGAAAATCCAGAAACAGGATACAATCCTGCAATTGGCCATTTTTGCTACTGAATTCAAGGTGGCAGACCGATTGATCAGAATGGCAACCATCAAGGATATCCAAAATGAGTTGGAAGAAAATGAAATGGAGAGTTGGCAAAAACTGATACGGGTACTGACACACGAAATCATGAATTCTATTACACCAATTGCTTCTATTACTCAAACGCTTAACTATATGATTAAGGATGTAAGATCGACTTACACCAATGCATTTCAGGACGAGGGAGAAGTTGAAGCTATTGAAGAGATTGAACTTGCTATTGAGACTATTCACAAAAGAAGTATCGGATTACTCCATTTTGTTGAATCGTATCGTGATCTTACACGCATCCCAACGCCAAAATATACCATCTTCCCTGTACAAGATTTAATGGATAATATAAAAGGATTAATGAAAGAAGAGATGCATCAGCGAAATATTGAATGCATCGCCACTGTTATACCCGAGAATCTTGAATTATCAGCTGATGAACAACTTATTGAACAAGTTTTGATTAATCTTCTAAAAAATGCTATTCAGGCACTCGAAAAAACAGAGCATCCATGTGTTGAATTAAACGCTTTTACAGATGCCAACGGAAAAATTATCATTCAACTTAAAGATAACGGGCAAGGTATTCTTCCGGAAGTACTTGATAAAATTTTTGTACCATTCTTCACAACTAAACCAAAAGGTTCAGGAATTGGACTAAGTTTATCGCGACAAATTCTTCGGTTGCACGGCGGAACATTAACTGCCCACTCAGAACCTGATGTTGAAACTGTATTTACTTTAAAATTCTGATTTTAAATAAACTGTATTGAAAAGATTCAAGATATTCTGGCTGATTTCAATCATCATTTGCCTTCTTTTAGTAGTTGCTGTTGCATGGGTTAATGTTACAATTACAAAATTAGGTAATAGATACAGTTATAATTCAATCGATTCAATTCCCCATAACCATTGTGCGCTGGTATTGGGAACAAGTAAATATCTTTGGAATGGCAAAAGAAATCTTTATTATACTAATAGAATCAAAGCCGCTGTTGAGCTTTATAATAGCGATAAAGTTGACTATATCATCGTAAGCGGAGACAATCGATAACGAACCAATCACGATGTACAACGATCTGATTGCAGCCGGAATTCCCAATAAAAAAATCATCCTCGATTATGCAGGATTCAGAACGCTCGATTCGGTTGTCCGTGGGAAAGAGGTTTTCGGACAGGAAAAATTCACAATAGTTTCACAAGCATTTCATAATCAGCGCGCTATTTATATTGCCCGAAGTAAGGGAATTGAAGCCATTGCTTTTAATACAGACGATGAAGCCGGAAAACTGGCTTTTAAAGTTCAATTGCGCGAGGTGGCAGCAAGGATGCTTGTCGTCTTCGATATGATTACCTCAAAGCAGCCCCATTTCCTCGGTGAAAAAATTAAGATCCCCAATGAAAATAGTTCTTTTACATTACCACTGGATACTAAACCTTAAATGACCATTGTCTTTCCAACTATTGTTATAATTTTGCAAGTATCCTTAATAAAATAAGACATGCTTCTCCAGTTTGCGTTGGTTCTGGCAATGCTATTACAGGTTTTTGCTGCAGGAATCTCGATTAAACTTACACGGGTCACTAAATATAATGTCTCGTGGATGCTAATAAGTGCCGGATTTATCATCATGGCAGTCCGAATGCTTGTCGAATTCCTCACTACAATCTCAGATTTTGCACCTCAAACATTCCGCGAAGTATTTGTTTGGCTTGGAGTGGCAGTATCATTCTTTTTTGCAGTAGGCGTTTTTCTTATCCAGAAGATTTTCAAATACATGAAAAAAGTGGAACAGGAAAAAAGCGACATGGAAAAAATTCTTCTGAACGCCATAATTCAGGCGGAGGAAACTGAACGTAAGCGCTTTGCTAAAGATCTGCATGATGGTCTTGGCCCTATTTTATCAACGGTTAAAATGTCACTCTCCTCACTGACACGGATCGAAAAAGACGATCAGACAAAAAAAATTCTGCGGAATACCGATATGGTAATCGATGAAGCGATTAAAAGCATCCGTGAGATTTCGAATAACCTAAGTCCTCATATTCTCAATAATTTCGGGTTGAATAAGGCCATGCGTAACTTCATCAACAAAATAAACTATTCTGATACCATCAAAATTAAATTCACTTCCACCTTTGAAGATGAGCGGTTCGACAGTAATACAGAAGTCGTTTTATACAGGGTCCTATGTGAACTCATTAACAATACGATCAAACATGCCGAGGCCACTTTAATCACAATATCGTTCGAAAAATTGCCAGGTAAGATTTCATGTCTTTACAAAGATAACGGCAAAGGATTTGATATCAACAAATTGCATCCTTCGCAACACTCAGGAATGGGTTATTCAAATATGGTGACACGTATTAATTCGCTAAATGGAAGTTTTAACCTCGCCTCCGAAAACGCGAAAGGAACAACGGCTTCAATTATAGTACCTATTTAATTAAATTTTATGCTTCATGGAAATTCTGCTAGTCGATGATCATACCTTGTTCAGAAACGGATTAAAAATGTTGCTTGATACCCTTCCTGGATATGAGGTTACAGGTGAAGCTTCGAATGGAAAGGAGTTCCTGGAATTAATATCAAAACACAATTATGACATTGTGTTTCTGGATATTGAAATGCCTGAAATTAATGGTATTGAAGCAGCTAAAAGAGCCACTGAGCTGAAGCCTGAGCTGAAAATAATCACGCTTTCAATGTATGGTGACGAGGAGTATTACGATCAGATGGTAGATGCCGGGGCAAAGGGATTCTTGCTTAAAAACACCAACCTGCAGGAAGTCAAAACAGCCATAGATACAGTTATGAACGGAGGCAACTATTTTTCACAGGAACTGATGCAAAGTCTGTTGCGTAACTACAAATCGGTTAAGGAAGTGAAAGATCCTGAGGCCGAATTATCAGAAAGGGAAATTGAAATATTGTTGCTAATTTGTTCGGGCCTTTCGAATCAGGAAATTGGAGACCAGCTATTTATAAGCAAGCGAACGGTAGAAAAACACCGTGCCAATATCCTGTCTAAAACCAATTGCAAAAATACAGCCGGACTTGTGATGTATGCTATTAAAAATCAAATGATTGAAATGTAGGTTGGCACCAAGCATCTGGAAACTGGCGGCTGGAGGAACAGCTTATTGAAGTTTAATCTTTTGGAATACAAACGATTCACAAAGTTGGATATCACATCCCATTCACCTCTTTTTTCGCACCTCATCACATTTTCATGCCCACTCCCCTCTTATTTTCTCCAAACCGCTCCCTCCTAAGTATTAATACCCATTAAAAATACCAATTATTACGGCTTCATACCATTTAATGAAAGCGTAATTTTGCTATTGACGATTTATCGAATATTTGATACCAAAACTCGAAAATGGGCAAATTATACGATCGGTTAAACCAGGATATCCGATTTATTGAAGGATTAAACGTATGTATGAATTGCGGCGTCTGCACTGCAATCTGTCCTGCAGCAGAATTTTATCATTACGATCCCCGTGTAATCTGCGACACTGTTCAAAGCAAGGATGAAAAATTAATTGAAGCGCTACTTCGTAGCGAAACAATTTGGTATTGTGGCGAATGTATGTCGTGCAAGACCCGATGTCCACGTGGCAACACTCCCGGCTTTGTAGTCATGGCCTTACGGAAACTTTCGCAGGAATTAGGCTATTTTACTGATTCAGAGAAAGGAAGACAGCAATTTGCAATTAAAAGAGCCATAGGCGAAAATATCTTAAGTTCCGGCTATTGTGTTCATCCCGACATCGTCTCACCACAAATGCATCCGGAACAAGGTCCTGTATGGGATTGGATTTCAATGAATACCCCTGAAATCATGGAAAAGATGGGCTCCAACTACAAACAAGAAGGCGCAGGCGGTTTGCGTTCCATCGCTCCTGAAGTACTCGAAGAACTCAATCAGATTTTTGAAGTAACGGGTTGCAAAACCATGTTCGATACAATCGAGGAACATTCGAAACACAAAGCTGATGAACTTGGCATCGAAATATCGGATGAAGGAATCGACAATGAATATTTTATGACTGTGTATACTGAAAATAACGGAACTCATAATATCTAAAAACTATTCAAAGGTGGTACTCGAAGGTAAAAAAAGAGTTTGGGAAGATTATCAGAAGGAGATTGCCGATGATCACTATTTCTATGTCAGAAGTTGCATCAGGCAAACATTCTTTCCGGGATCGGAGACAACATTTCTGCGAATCATGCGGAATGAACTTGGAAAAGATGTTTTTGAAGATGCACGTCACACCACCTGTACAGGTATTGGGTATCATACAGATATAGTGCCGCTTGACACCACAATGACTGTCATAGCGCGGCACTTCGCACTGATGACAGAAGCTGGTTACACCAATATAATACCATCCTGCGTTACCTCATTTGGTCTGTACACCGAAGTTCTCGAAACTTGGAAACACTTTCCCGAAACCGAAGCTAAAATAAGGGATTATTTATGGAAGGCGACCAAAAGAGAATTTAAGATACCTGAAAACCTGGTTCATACATCAGATATTATCTATAAGTTCCGTAATCAGATCAAAGAAAAATCAAAGGTATCGCTGATCAATAAAAAGACCGGATTACCACTTAAAGTTGTGGAACACATTGGATGTCATTATGCAAAGATGTTTCCGACTTCCGGTGTAGGAGGAGCTGAATTTCCTTCAGTTCTGTCCGGGATGATTGAATCGTGGGGTGGTTCAGTAATCGACTATCCCGAACGTCGGCACTGCTGCGGATTCGGATTCAGACAATACCTCGTAATGGCCAATCGCGGCTATTCAGTCTCGAATTCGAAAAAGAAGTTTGAATCGATGCAACCTTACCAACCCGATTTTATCGTTGCCAACTGCCCAGGATGTTCCATGTTTCTCGACAGATGGCAATATACAATTGCTGAATTGGAGGGAATCACTTATGATAATAAAGGGATGGGAATTCCCGTTCTTACTTATGAAGAGATGGCCGGACTCGTAATGGGATACTCACCATGGGAACTCGGATTGCAATTGCACCAGGTATCGGTGGAACCATTGCTTGATAAACTGGGAATTGAATACAATAAAGAGGAAAAATACCTGGGCGCCCACGGGCAGAAGATCGGAGAACCTCAGAAGCCTCAGTTTTTAATCGTGTGATATCACTAATTCTAAGAAACTATTAATGACCAAGACTCCCCAACAAATCATCATCATCGGCGGCGGACCTGCCGGACTCGAAGCGGCTTCATCTCTTGGAGCTGCAGGGTACAAGGTAATCGTGCTCGAAAAAGATGAAAAGACCGGTGGAAAACTGCGCTTATGGTACAAACTGTTTCCAGGATTCCGCCCATCAGGCGAAGTTCAGGAATACCTGGCGAACGGGTATAAAATGAATCCGCCTGAGATTATTACAAATGCTGAAGTAGTTAGTGTTTTGCCTGAAACTGATCATCACAATGTAATTTTATCTGATGGCAGAGCTTTTAAAGCTGATGTTGTATTGATTGCCACAGGATTTCAGGTTTTCAGTGCCGAAAAGAAAGAAGAATACGGCTACAAAATATATGATAATATCATCACATCTGTTGATCTGGAAAACCAACTCAAATCGGGTAATCCGGTAAAAACAGTTGCTGGAGCAACACCGCAACGGATCGCCTTTATACATTGTGTCGGTTCACGTGATAAAAAAGTCGGTAACATTTATTGTTCCCGTGTTTGCTGCATTACAGGTGTAAAGCAGGCCATCGAGATGAAAGAACATTTGCCGAAAGCTGAAATCTTCAATTTCTACCTGGATATGAGGATGTTCGGCCAGAATTTCGAAGAGCTCTATATCGAGGCACAACAAAAATGGGGGATCACTTTTATCCGGGGACGTGTATCGGAGATCGCCGAAAATATTGACGGATCGTTGCAGTTGAAAGCCGAAGATACCCTATCGGGGCGACCAATGAAAATGAATTTCGACCTCGTCGTATTATTGGTTGGAATGGTTCCGGCAGTTGGTATCGAAGCAATCGGAAAATCAGTAGGGTTGGCTTTTACATCCGGAAACTTCCTTGCGAGTAACGACACCCATTTCAATCAGAATGAGACCTGCACACCTGGAATTTTTGTAACCGGTACTTGCAGGGAACCTTTATCGGTAGCGGAGACACTGACCGATGCAAGGGCTGCTACCGTCAGGATCATCGCGTGGCTCAGGGAAAAAGAATTAAAATCAAATAACTGAATTATAATACGATCGTGAAGGATTGGGGATATTCCATATTGAAAGGACGACAGATTGACTTCGAAAATAATGATTTCTCGATCTCGCAATTTGTAGCACAACATGAACCATCTTTCAAATGGTGTATTGGTTGCGGTAGCTGTACTGCCACTTGTTCGGCAGCCCGGTTGACCAATTTCAATCCACGGAAAATCAATTTGCTGATCCAGCGGGGCGAAACAAAAGGTCTTGCTGAAGAAGTTGCCAAATGCATGATGTGCGGGAAATGCCAGTTGGTATGTCCACGCGGCATCAATACCCGGAATGTGATTCAAAATATAAAACGAGCCCTAAACACTTGCCATGCATTATAGTCCGTTTGTAATTCCATTCACGGCAGGAATGATCATTCTGACAGTCCTGCTCGCGTTCCGTTACATCAAATGGCTTGGTAGTCTCGAAGCCGGCAACCTGACGAAAATCGGGTTGAATTTATTTACCGTAAAAACTTGGTATGCGGTCCGCGAAGTTTTCATGGAGAGTTTAATACATCGTAAAGTATTCAGAAATAACCGAATGCTGGGATATATGCACATGAGCCTTGCATTCGGATGGTTTATGCTGATTGTCGTCGGAAAGCTTGAAACCTTCTTCTACACCGGCAAGTTTGCAAACGAATTCTATTATCCGGTCTTTTTCCGGTTCTTTGAACTGACCCCTCACAAGACCGGTATGTTGTTAGTCTTCAATGCAGTGATGGATTTTACATTGCTGTTGGTATTATCAGGAATTGTGGTTGCCATTCTGCGAAGGTTTCGACCTGCAATTACCGGGATGAAAAAGAATACCAAACATTCCCTCGGAGATCGCCTGGCATTGACTGCTTTGTGGCTGATCTTTCCATTACGGCTTTTAGCAGAGAGTGCAACAGCCGGCTTTGCACAAAATGGTAGTTTTATGACCCAACCACTGGGCGATTTCATGGGATATTTTCTTCCGGTGCAAACACTTTCAATCGTTTTCTGGTGGATGTATTCATTGTCACTCGGCGCTTTTATGGTTTCGATCCCATTCTCACGTTACATGCACATCCCCACGGAGATTCTCCTTATTTTCCTGCGAAACTGGGGACTCAAGACCAATGAAACCTTTACGGGATTTTCGGAAATTGAGGTTCAATCGTGCTCACGCTGTGGCATTTGTATCGACACCTGTCAGATGAATACGCAAGGTAAAAACGGTACTTCGCAGATGGTCTATTTTATGCGTGATTACCGGTACGGTCAGCTTCGCCCCGATCTTACAGACAATTGCCTGTTGTGCGGAAGGTGTACTGCAGCCTGTCCCGTCGGCATCGATCTTACGCAACAGCGGATTCTGAAACGTAAAAAAACCACGTTCGAACAACCCGAAGGATTCAAATATCTGCCGGTTAATCAACCTGTCGCAAAAGCCGATGTGGTCTATTTTGCAGGTTGTATGAGCCATCTTTCCCCGACTATCAGCCGGTCGATGGAAAAAATATTCAAGGCAGCCAAGGTCAACTATCTATTTCTGGATAAGGATGAAAGTATCTGTTGCGGACGTCCCCTCAAATTATCGGGCCAGTTCGAAGCGGCGAAAAAGCTGGTAGAAAATAACCGGCAGCGAATTATTGCGTCGGGGGCGAAAACACTTGTCACCTCCTGCCCTATCTGTTACAAAAGTTTTAAGGAAGATTATCACCTTGATATAGAGGTACTGCATCACAGCGAATATTTACCGGAACTGATTCTTCAGAAAAGAATAACGGTGCTTCCTTCCGGGAAAAAGGTTGTTTTCCACGACCCATGCGAATTAGGCCGAGGATCGGGTATTTACATTCAACCACGGATCCTTCTCAAACATTTCAATAACCTGATTCCCATCCTGCAGGAAAAGGAGAATTCCCTGTGTTGCGGTGGTAGTCTGGGGAACCTCTCGATGTACCCCGATGAACGGTGCGCGATCCAGAAAGCGACCTCCGAATACCTCAACAGCGCTGATGCAGAAATCATCGCCACTTCGTGCCCCATGTGTAAAAAGAGCATTGCCCAATTTTCGGATGCCCCTGTGAAAGACATTGCCGAACTGGTTGCTGCCAGCCTCGAAACCACTGCCAAAAGTCAGAAATCGTCAAAACATTACAAGGAACAGGAAATGGTTGAAATTGGTTGATGCCAAATCATCCAAGGCTTTTTTAATAAAATTCAAGATCCATCGTACCACTTGGGATCACCAACATGGGTACAAATGCTGTTTTTGGAATCTCTTTCATTGTTATCGTTTTTTCATTAAAATAAGCGGTCTTGATATCCGAATATAATCATATACAACTTATGGAAAAGTTCATTATAGAGTGATAACATTCGAAAATTAAAATGGTTTTATCTCGGTTTAGTTTATTTTCCAGGTCAGATAAGGATCAGGGTGCATGGTCTATGAGAGCAATAAATGTAATAAATAAGAATTTATAAAAATAGTGATGAATCGCGTAACATAAATTACTTCTCATCGTAAACCTAAACGTTTTGTTACGATATTTTTATTTATAAACCTATTAAATTTCTTCGCTAATGTTACAGTACTCATTGACAGAAAATTTGTTGACCGGACGTGCTGATAATTTTACAGCACTGACACAATCTGAGGGAAGTTTCGACAAGGAAGCAATCATTACTGAAATGCTTCGTCGCGGAAGTCTTCTAACCAGAACTGACATCCTGGCCGTACTCAACGGCTATGAAGAAACCATTACGAATATTATTCATGATGGTGGTACGGTAAATACCCCTTTATTCAACACTTCGTTTTCCATCTCAGGCGTATTCGAGGGACCTATGGATGCTTTTGACGGAAACCGACACAAACTCAACGTAAACCTGACAAAAGGGATCTTACTGCGCGATATTGAATCACAGGTTGCCTTCGAAAAAACCGGAACTGTTGTGCCTCAACCAACAATTCTTGAAGTGAAAGACAGCGTATCGGGCAAAGTGAACGAGCAACTTACACCTGGTGGCGTGGTGGAATTGATGGGCGTTAACATCAAAATAGTGGGTGAAAACGCCGACTGCGGATTGTGGTTCGTTCCTGCATCGGGCGAAGCGATGAAAGCGCAGGTCATTGTACAAAACAAACCCTCTTCATTGATCGCGATGATCCCAAACCTTTCTGCCGGAACATACACATTAAAGGAGGTCACACAATATTCTGGTAGCAATTTACTAAAATCACCAAAAACAAGCTTCTTTAATAAGACGCTCACAGTGTCAGATTGAAAAGGTCAGAGGGGATGTTTTTCCCCTCTTTTCTTTTAAATCGATAAACAATTGGACTTTCATTGTATACCGCAGTTCAAGTGATGCATACAATCTTTTAATAGAAATTCTTATGCAGGCATAAGAGTGGCTCTTATGCAAGGATAAGAGAAGTTCTTATGCAGGTATAAGAGTGGTTCTTATAGAATGTCCTTTGAATCTCACTTTGCTGAAAAATCGAAACTGCCCGTAATGATTAATTGGTTAGCAATTTCAATTTAGGATAAACTCTGACAAGCATCGTTCTTTTTTACTCCATGGGATATGCTTAACTCCATAATTATCTAATGCTCCGATAATATCCTTTGAAACAACCTTTTCAAAGTCATTATATATTACAAAATTTTTAGTCTGTGCTTCTCTTGTTTGATTAATGTCATTGAATGCCATAATTGATGAAAGAATACTGTCCTTTTTAGGAGAATTTACAGCTTTAATCAATCTTTCTTGCTTATTCCGACTTGCAGGAATGAGGAAATCAATGTTATGATCAAATCCACTTTTCCCTGTAAGTTTAATATCCTTTGAAAAATATATATCGTTACTTCGAAAATATAATTCAATATCTTCTTTGAAAAGAGAGTGAATTGTTTCTTGTGCAAGATTAAACATATCATTTACAGCCAAAATTGCTTGAAGCAGATAATGCTTCTTTTGACCAACGTTAAATTGAGTTGCTTCGACATATAATTCATCGTCACTATTTATTTTAACACCAAAACCATTAAGTGCTGTTCTTAAAATGCTTTCTCTTTTGGGTGTATTGACTTCAAAGCCTGACATTTTAAGGTCTGCAATAGTATATCCATTATCTGTGAGTTTGAATTCCCCTTCATTTTTAATTAAATAAATGTCAAGATGGTCATTATGCCTGTCAAGAAAAGGAGTAGAAATGGAACATATCTTGCCTTCTTCCACAGCTTTAATGACTGTATTATCCTTTATCCATTTAAGGTATTCATTTATGACTTGTTGACATTCCATTTTTAAAACATTGACATTTCGATATTGGGAATTCTTTTGATATTGCAAAAGTGCATTATTTTATTGAATACAACTTCCATTGAATCCGTTTCGTCTAAACCTATTTCAGAAATAGGGAAAGCGAATTTATCATTATACCCCTCTTTATAAAGATGAATATGAGATCCCTCAAACTTCGTACCATCAGGATTCGTATGACGGCCACCATTGTCATACCTTAATAAAACAATCGTTTGCCTGTAACGTTTATTGATTGTGTATTTTGCAAGTTCAAAGCTGCCTCTATAAAAATCAAGTAAAAAGATTTCCTTGTTTATTGTAGCATTTATTTGTTTTACCCATTGAATTGGTGCTGGGCCCAAATGAATTGTAGAATCAAGGTCATCAAAAACCTTTTCTTGACTCATTATGAAGTCATATTCAACTTGAGTTAGTGTCATATATATTCGTTGCTAAATTAGTTGCTTCGTTATATGAGTTTAAATGAAGTTTAAAATATTTAGCCTTCTAAAACACTGAAATAGAGACTTATAAATATTTTCTTTAGCTTTACAACAGAATTCAATGTAAACCTACAAAACAAAAACATCATTACAAAACAAAGCTCCGTAAAAATACGAGGCTATTTGTTTGATTTTAAAAGTCTTTAATATTCCTTAATACCTCTTCAAGGGTTTTCAACCACTTGAAGGGTAAACCAACTTTATAATTATAGAAACCTGATTTTGTTTGGTATCGAACTATTTAATTATTTCAGTGACCTCTGCTTTTAAGGGATCCAGATGCCTTTTAATGATTGCCCATATCATGGATGAATCAACGGCATCATAACTATGAATTAATCTATTACGAAAACCAACAATTCTTCTGGCATTTTCAAGCGTAATCTCTGGAAATAATTTGTCAAATTTATTGACGGCTTCCCCTATAATTCCCAATTGACGTTCGACCGCACTTTGGGTTTTCAAATCCGATGAATAATCATTGTAATTATTAACGGTAGCGGTAAACTGCTCAATTAATTCTATTGATCTTAAGATATCAGACAAGTACTTTTTGCCTTGCTCCGTCATAGATAAGAATCTTAGTTGCGTCAATACTCTTACGTAAAAAGGGATTTCGAATGGATGAATCGGTAAGTAAATCGACTTTACGATTGAAAAAACGCTCGAATGTATCCCACAACGAAATCAACTTCTCGCCTCGTTCAATTGGATCATTATTATCGATTTCAACAAGAAGATCAATATCGCTTTTATCGTAATCAAACCGGTCAGTAACTGATGAACCAAAGGCATACAGGTATTTCACCTGATGTTCCTGACATAAGGAGTTAAAATCATTCAGCCTTTTTAATATTTCATCCTTTATTACCATGTGATAAAGATACAATTTAAATCTGATCACCAAATAAATCGTAATATCAACAGAGCGAGTGACAAAGTGACCGGTTGAATATTCATGTTCTGAACAGTCACCCGGTCACTTAATAGCAAAGGCGTGACTTCGAGCCACGCCTTTAATATTCCTAAATACCGCTTCAAGGGTTTTCAGGAGCAAAGTGACCGGGTGACTGTCCGTGATTTGGACAGTCACCCGGTCACTTCTAAATTACTTCCACCCACCCCCAAGTGCACGATAGAGTGATATCACAGCATTGAGCTGTTGCAGCTGGTCGTTCACGCTGCTTAACTGTGCCGATAAAAGGCTTGTTTGTGCATTGAGTACTTCGGTATAATTGGCAGAACCATAGGTAAGTAACTCTTTCGTATAGTCAACCGACTTGACCAATGCCGCAAGTTGCAACTTGCGTAAAGCTATTTTTTGAACAGACGATTCGTAGGAGCCCAGTGCATTGTGCACTTCCTGTCCTGCTCTCAACAATGTATTCCGGAAGTTGATCAGTGCCTCTTCCTGTTGCGCCTGTGCAACCCTTAGTCGGGTTATATTCAATCGCTTGTTAAAGATCGGTTGAACCAATCCACCGATTACATTGGCAGCAAACGATTTCGGATCGATTAACTGACTCAGATCCGTCGCTGCAAAACCTGCCGAAGCGGTCAGTGTCAGTGCCGGATAAAAGCTCGCATGGGCATTATTGGTGATCTCGAAGGCGCTCATCACACCATATTCAGCCTGCATCACATCGGGACGATTGTCGAGCAATTGGGCAGGAATGCCCGTACTTAAAACGGATGACAGCGCTTGTTCGTCGATTTTTCCACGTTCGATGGTTCCGGGCGTACGTCCCAGCAAAAGGCAAAGGGCATTTTCGGTTTCTCGGATTTGTTGTTCCAGGTCGGGAATGGTTACTTCGGTAGCATAACGGTTTGCTTCGCTCTGAACAACTGCCGCACCGGTTACTTTACCGCTTTCTTTCAAGACCTTAATCGTTTCAAACAGATCAATGTTGTTTTTAACCGTCTGCCGCGTGATTACAAGTTTCGCATCCAAACCGACAAGGCTGTAATAAGTGGCGGCTATATTGGCAATCAGCCGTGTTTCCACCGCTTTTTGACCAGCGTCGCTCGACAGTAAATTGGCATAAGCCGCACGTTTCGAACTACGCAGTTTGCCCCACAGGTCAATCTCCCAGCTTGCCTCGAGACCCAGTTGATAGCTGTTCACCTCACGTGGCCCATCGGGGTAAATCGACTCCGGATTATGAATGTAGGTTGCGGTTCCTTTCCCATTAATACCTGGAAGCAGCGCCGCTTTGCTTTGCGAAAAATAGGCTTCAGCTTCATAAACCCGTTGCACCGCAATGAGCAAATCGGGATTATTGTCCAATCCTTCCTGAATAAGCTGTTGCAGGTAGGTCTCGTTGAAGAGTTCGCGCCATGGCTTGCTGGCAATTGTTGCGGTATCGCTTGTTGCCTGACTTCCATAAAGGTTGTCGGTATTGATGGTATCACGCTGGAATTGCTTCGAGGTGTTGCACGAATACAACACTCCGGCAAATGCGGCAATCAGGATGATATATTTCAATGAATATGTCTTCATAATTTTTTTATTTCCGAGATCGTTAATTTTCATAATCTTCAGCTTCCCCTTCCAAACTGTTCATCTCCGAAATGGATTGTTTCCCGGGTTTTGATACCTTTTCCTGGAGCGTTTGGAAGATCACAAACATGGCCGGGATCACGAGGATGCCGATCATTGTTCCGATTAACATACCACCCACAGCCCCAACTCCAATCGAACGGTTAGCATTAGCACCAACTCCACCACCGATTACCAATGGGATCAATCCGAAAATAAAGGCAAATGATGTCATCAGGATCGGTCGTAAACGGGCAGTTGCCCCTTCGACCGCTGCTTGTATAATGCTCATTCCGCGGTGACGGCGCTGTATCGAGAACTCAACAATCAAAATAGCATTCTTTGCAAGCAACCCGATGAGCATGATCAGAGAGATTTGCAGGTAGATATTATTTTGAACACCCATAATTTTGGCGAAGATGAATGCACCCGCAATCCCGATAGGCAGTGAGACAATGATTGAAAGTGGCAAGATAAAACTTTCGTACTGGGCTGCGAGCAGGAAGTAAACAAAGATCACACTTAGCAGGAAGATCAGGATCGATTGATTGCCCGAAGCCATCTCTTCGCGGGTCAACCCCGAGAATTCGTAGCCATAGCCCTGCGGCAATGTTTGGGCAGCCACTTCCTGGGCTGCCTTAATGGCATCTCCCGAACTGAAACCGACATTAGGGGCACCTGTCACAGCAATAGAGGTGTACATATTGAATCGTGTAATATTCTCGGGGCCGAAAACTCTTTTCAAAGTAATGAATTCGGTAATCGGCGCCATCTCTCCGTTTGAAGTACGCACAAAGATGTTATTCAGATCGTCGGGATTTCCACGATATTTAGGTTCTGCCTGAACCATAACGCGGTATTGTTTTCCAAAACGGTTAAAGTCGGAAGCGTAAAATCCACCAACATATCCTTGCAGCGATGACAAAACAGAACTAACACTAATACCTGACTGTTTACAACGCGCTGCATTCACATCGACCTGGTATTGTGGAAAGCCGGTATTGAATGAAGTCATCGCATACTGAATCTCGGGACGCTGATTCAACGTAGCAAGAAACTGACGGGCATTTTGTTCAAACTGTTTGATATCACCACCGGTTTTATCTTCCAGTTTAAGCTCGAATCCTCCCGAAATACTGAAACCAGGCACCATTGGCGGGGTAACGATGATGATTTTTGCACCTTTTATTTGAGCAGTCATTCCGTATAATCTGCCAATTACAGAATTGATATCCTGACCTTTCCCTTTCCGCTGTTCAAAAGGTTTCAGGCTGCAAATCAACATTCCGTATGAACTTCCTTGTCCACTGATCAGCGAATTTCCGACAATCGCTGTTCTGGCTTCCATTTCAGGAACACTGCCAGCGATTGAGTCAACCTGATTAACTATTTTTTTCGTCTGCTCCATTGATGTTGAAGGAGGCAGACTGATGTCGATAAACATTCGTCCCATATCTTCTGAAGGGACAAAACCTGTAGGCGTGGTTTTTATCAATAGAAATAATCCGCTGGTAAAAAGGACGATCAGTGCGACAGCGACCCACTTGCGTTCCATAAAGAAGTGAGTTGTCTTTTTATAGCGGGATGTCATTGAATCAAACGAAACATTGAATGCTGTATAAAACCGCTGCATAAAACCTTTGTTATGCAACGCATTATTAGTGTGCGGTTTTAGGAAGATGGCACAAAGTGCCGGGCTCAACGTCAATGCGTTGATTGCCGAAATGACAATAGCCACGGCTAGTGTAATCCCGAACTGTTTGTAGAATACGCCTGTTGTTCCGGTAATAAACGTTACCGGAATGAAAACCGCCGACATTACCAGCGTGATTGAAACGATTGCAGTTGAAATTTCGTCCATTGCAGTAACCGCAGCTTCCTTCGCATTTTTTGCCCCCTGGTCAAGCTTGGCATGAACCGCCTCGACTACAACGATGGCATCATCGACCACAATCCCGATAGCAAGAACTAATGCAAACAAAGTTAACAGATTGATTGTAAATCCAAACAGATTCAAAAAGAAGAAAGTACCAAGAATAGCTACCGGAACTGAAATCGCCGGAATCAGTGTCGCTCTGAAATTCTGGAGGAATACAAAAACCACGATAAATACAAGAATAAATGCTTCGAACAAAGTAGTGAGCACCTTCGAAATCGAACTGTCAAGAAACTCATTGGCATCAACCAATATTTTGTATTTGACACCTGTAGGAAACATCTTTGAATTCTCGTCGAGTACTTTTTTCGCTTCGATGATTACTTCGCGTGCATTCGATCCGGGTGACTGAAAAACAGCCATTGTGATTCCGGGTCTATCCATCGCAGAAGTGCCAATAGAGTAGTTTAATGCACCCATTTCAACGCGTGCCACATCTTTCAGACGTAATATGTTACCGTCTTTGTCCGCCTTGATAACAATGTTTTCGAATTCGGCTGGCTGGCTGAGTTTCCCTTTATATTTGATAATATATTCAAACGTCTGTCCGTTCAATTCGCCGAGACGTCCAGGGGCGGCCTCGAGATTTTGTTCATTCAGCGCGGTGATAACATCCGAAGGAATAAGACCATATGTCGACATTACATCAGGTTTAAGCCAGATTCGCATCGCGTAATCTTTAGCTCCGAAAACCATCGCTTCGCCCACCCCCCGAACACGTTGAATCTGTGGTAAAAGATTGATTTTGCTATAGTTTTGGAGAAACGTTTCATCGAATTCACCATTTTCGCTGTACAAAGAAAACACCATCAACATGTTGTTCTGGCGTTTGGCAGTAATAACTCCGGCACGGGTGACCTCTGCCGGAAGCAGACTGTTAGCACGCGCCACGCGATTTTGTACATTCACAGCTGCCATATCGGCATTGGTTCCCTGTTTGAAGAACACTTCGATGGATGCAAAACCGTTGTTACTGGCAGTCGAAGACATGTAGGTCATGTTTTCTACTCCATTGATTTGTTCTTCGAGCGGGATAACCACACTTTTCAGTACTGTTTCGGCGCTGGCGCCCGTGTAGGATGCCGATACCCTGATTGTCGGAGGAGCAATATCGGGATACTGCTCAATTGGCAGTGTGATTAACCCCAGCACCCCCAGTATGACAATTATAATTGAGATAACCGATGATAGAATCGGTCGTTCTATAAATCTTCTGAACATATTTTCATGTGTTTATGTTTATTTTTATGGATATCCGTAAACTTACATAAGTCTAAAGTCATTAAATTGTCATTTGAAGTCATTAGGTTGGCATTAAATGACTATGAATGATAACAATTGACTGAAGTAAAAGACCGAACAGGTAAGTAAATTGACATTCCTATTATTTTTTAACCTGGTTATCAGCAGGCATGTTTTCGGAAAGGTTTCCTGTTTCTACCACTTTGGGTTTGATTTCTGTATCGTTGCGTAATCCTGCGATTCCCTCGAGAACAACCAGGTCACCAGCCTTAAGTCCGCCGGTAACAACATACGAATCTTTAAGATTACCAATCAGCACTTCGATTTCGGTATTATGAACTTTATTGTCAGTGCCTACTAAATAAACAAAGTGTTTTCCCTGTAATTCGTAAGCTGTTTTCTGAGGAATAATTATTGCAGAATCGACATACTGAGGAATACGTACAAGCCCGCTGCCACCACTGCGCAAAAGACCTTCCGGATTTGGAAAACTGGCGCGAACATTTACCGCACCTGTCTGCTGATCAATCAATCCACTGGCGGTCTCAATGCGACCGGCATGATTATACAGCGTGTTATCAGCCAGAATCAGCGAAACGTCCGGCAGTTTGGCAAATTTCTCCTGAAGGTTCTTCCCTTCCAAACCCTTAGTGATTGTGAGGAACTCTTTTTCATTGAATGAAAAATAGGCATACATATTCACGGTGTTCGAAACCGTTGTGAGCGGCTCAACGGTTGAACTGCTTACCAGACTTCCAACCCGGAATGGAAAAGTTCCGATAGTTCCTTCGGCAGGACTAGTAATCCGTGTGTATTGAAGGTTTGCATTTGCATTCTCAAGGTTTGCTTTGGCTTGTGCCAATTGGGCTTCCTTCGATTTTTGTGTTGATTCAACCGACTGCAGGTCAAACTTGCTGATAATGTTCTTCTCAACCAGCGGTTTGGTTTTTTCTACATTAACCTGTGCAATGATTACATCGGCCTCTGCTACTTTCACCTGGGCTTCGGCAGAACGAACCATCGCCTGAATATCGTTGGCATTCAGACGGAAAAGTACCTGACCTTTTTTCACAACGGCACCTTCATCAACCAGGATCTGTTCGATGTACCCGGCAATTTTCGACCTGATCTCAACGGTCTGCTGCCCCTCAAGTTTTGTAGGGTAATCTTTAAAAAGTTGGGTCGATTGTGGCACAACCGCAATTACCGGATATTCTTTTATCGTACCAGCACCTCCGGGCTGCCCGGCTTTTGGTGTATTATTACACGAAATTGCTGCAACCATCATCAAAACGATTCCCAGCTTTCTAAATTGCATTGTCATCTTCATATTGATTTTTTGTATATTTTCTAATTTAGTTGATTAAGTCCACAATTATAAAGATCTTCATCGGCCCCTCCATTCTCCTGAATTTTCCCCAGTACATTTCGGAATATTTCAAGTTCGGTCTCAGAAATGCCGGAAAGTAATTTACCCGATAACTCAGATGCTATTTCCTTCATTTGGTTTAATATCTCGAAGCCTTTTTTTGTAAGAATCAGGTTCTTCTTTCGTTTATCCTCTTTGTTTGTAAGCCTGACAACGTATTGACTCTCGAGTAAGCAATTGATTTGACGAACGATGATTGATTTATCTTTCTGTAGCTGATTCGCCAGGTCCTGTTGTATCAGATCAGAATTCGAATTCAGCAGATGTAAAATAACAAACTGGTCGAATGTCAGTTCAATCTCCTTTTCCCTGAATTCAAAAGCCAGTTGATTTCTGAAAACCCGGAGGCTTCTGCCCAACATGTATCCCAGCGGTTTGCTCGATTCCATTTAGTATTTATAATTGGTCAAAATAAGCTTTATTAGTTGACGCGTGCAACCAATTTATATTAAGTAAATATTAAGAATAAATTCTCTTAAAATATTTTGAGAATTATATTTTTTTATGAATTATATGTTCCTATATTTGATCAAAAATTGTCCTGATTATCAAAGCCAAGCCATAATTTATCACATTACAAACTAACTAACATCCATTTTATGACAAAAATCACCTTTTTGCTTGTGGCAACATTGATGTTGTCACTTAGACTCCTTGCACAAGAAGTAACCGAAGCACCTAAAATCAAATTTGAAAAGGTTTCAAATGAAGAATTGGCCATGAAAACCTATCCAAATGACACGACCGCCGAAGCAGTTATCCTTTATGATGAAGGGAACTCTTATTTCACTTTTGACCCCGAAAAGGATTTTGTTCTTACCCATGAAAGGTTTGTCCGGATTAAAATACTCAAGCAAAGTGGCGTCGACTGGGGAAATTTCAGTATTGCGCTTTATTCGTACAATACAAACCGAGAAGAAATTTCAACTCCGAAAGGAACCACCTTTAATCTTGAAAATGAAAAAATTGTCAAATCCGAGTTGAAAAAAGACGCTATATTCCGGGAGCGGCAGAACAAATACTACGAAACCGTTCGCCTCTCAATGCCCTCAGTTAAAGTAGGATCAGTTATTGATTTGAAGTACAGTATTCGCACCGACCTAATCTGGAACCTGCGTGCATGGAAATTTCAATATACCATACCTGTTAAATGGAGTCAGTACCATGTTGCTTATCCTGAGTACTTTACATACAACCAATCAACAATGGGATATCATCCACTGCTTTACGTCAAAAAAGATCTGAAAAATGAGACAATTAATTACACCGCAAAAGAAGAATTTGGAAAAGGTGGTTTGAAAGCCAATCCCGGAAAAGGACAATCCACAATTAATATTCAATATCAGGCCATCGTATTCGATTATGCAGTCAAAGATGTTCCGGCATTGAAAACTGAGCCGTATTTGACAACCCTGGATAACTTTACAACACAAGTGAAATTCGAATTGGCAAATACCAACTTTACCTTGGTAGGAGGAACTTTTAAAAATTATACAACTTCATGGATGGATGTTGCACGACAATTGAAAGACAGTGAGAATTTTGGAATGCAACTTAAGACGACTGGTTTTGCAGAAAACGTTGTTGAAGAATTAACCAAAGGAATTACTGATGAACAGAAAAAACTTGAAATCGTTTACAATCATTTGCAGCACACAATGAAATGGGATGGTCACAAGACACTTTTTACAGACAAATCGATAAAAAAAGCCTATGCAGATAAAACAGGAAACTCGGCAGAAATCAATCTGTTATTGGCTGTAATGCTTAAAAAAGCAGGCATTATTGCGAATCCTGTAATTCTGAGCACCCGAGAAAACGGAATGCTCCTTATGACACATGCTTCATTAAGCGACTGCAACTATGTGATTGTTCAGGCCATCGTCAACGGCAACTCCATTCTGCTCGATGCCACAGAGCCTAATCTTCAGGCCGGAGGAATTCCATTCCGCTGCCTTAATGGCGATGGACATATGATCAAAGATGAAGAGTCGCAGGAAGTGCCGATGGTCAATCAACAATCTGTAGAAAATACACTTGTTGAACTCGGAATTAAAGATGGGAAAGTGACAGGGAGCATCAATAAAAAAATTGCTGGGTTAAGTGCAATGAATTTTCGTGAATCCGTAAAAACAGCAGGTGGAAGTAAAGAACATTTCGATAAATTAAAAAACAGCGCTACCGATATTGATTATCTTGAATATCAATATATTAATATGGATAGTATTAATCAGCCGGTTTACTCCAAATACAATTTTACGATGAAAGAGGGGCCGGATAGTGATGCCGAAATCATCTATATTGATCCGGTACTCATTGACCGACAAAAAAGTAATCCCTTCACCTCACCAACGCGTACATATCCTGTCGACTTCGGACTACCTTTCATTCAAACATACAACCTGCAATTAACAATCCCTGAAGGATATTCTGTTGAGGAGCTTCCCAAAAATGTTTCGCTGGGACTGTCAGAAAAAGGGGGGAAATTTCTGTACAAGGTTACACAAGTCAGTAATAAAATCGTTCTCAATATCCGATTCTCAATTGACAAGGCGATTTTTATACCTTCAGAATATCTGAACCTAAAAGAATTCTATAATTTGGTGATTAATAAACAGGCAGAACAAATTATCCTTAAAAAAACAACCATTTAATATGACCATCAAATTGTTGTTAACAGCAGGAATAATTCTGGCAATCGCTTCTCTCCTATCTGCAAAAGAAAAAAATCAGTTGTTTTATCCGGCATCTGCAATCGACTCTTCGCTTAGAAAAGACGCTTGGGCTGTATGCCGTGATTACCGTCAGGAGTTCGAGCTGCACGACTATGGTAAGGCTGTTAAACGTGTTCATATGGTTATCACGATCTTTGATAAGAATGGTGATGATTTTGGCGAATTGGTCCTCCCTTACGACAAATCGACAAAGATCACTTCTCTGTCGGGGAAAAGTTATAATGCACTCGGAATGAAGGATGATAAACTAAAGAACAATGCCATTCAGGATGTTAATTATACTTCTGCCGGTCAAATTTACGATGATCTAAGGATGAAAACGGCATCTTTCAGTGGTGATACTTATCCTTATACAGTTGAATACAATTATGAAATCGAGTACAATGGTTTACTCGATTATCCCGAATGGCAACCGTTGAATGATTATCGCATTTCTGTCGAAAAATCGTCGTTTCGAATCAGCTATCCTGACGCTATGGAAATTCGTTACAGAGAATTCCATCTTCCGGCAGGTTGCCGTACCGAAAAACATGAAAACGGAATACATTCCATCGAATGGAAAATCGACTCACTCAAAGCCAGGCGTACCGAACCAATGTCTCCGGAGCTAGATCTCGAAGCACCCCATGTGATTACAGCGCCGACAAAGTTTATCTACGAAGGTTACGCCGGTTCAATGAATACATGGAATGATTATGGACTATGGGTTAGCAAGCTTAATGAGGGTCGCGACCAATTACCACAACAAAGGCAAACTGAGATTCAGGAATTGGTAAAAGGGATAAAAGATTCGTCGCAGATTGTGCGGAAGCTCTACGAATATATGCAAGCCCATACGCATTATGTTGGTATACAATTGGGTATAGGTGGCTTCCAGCCATTTCCTGCCGAAACAGTTGATCGTCTTGGTTATGGTGATTGCAAAGCGCTATCGAACTATATGAAAGCATTATTAAATACAGTCGGTATTCCATCGCTTTATACAGTTGCAGGAGCTGCTTCCAACCAGGGAATTACGATGATTGATTTTCCGACAAACCATCAATCAAATCACATCATACTTTGCGTACCTCTTCATCCTGACACACTTTGGCTGGAATGTACCAGTCAAACAGCACCCTGCGGCTATATGAGCCCATTTACCGCCGGAAGAAAAGCGCTGAATATCACTACTGATGGAGGGCAGATTGTCAGTACACCGCTGCTAACAGGCAGTCAAAGCAGCCAGGTTTGTTATGCCGATATAGTAGTCAACGCCGACGGTTCCATTCAAGCTAAAGTAAGGACCAAATACAGCGGTTACCAATACGACAATGTATCTGCTAATCTGACAGAAAGCAAAAAAGAGCAGGAAAAGACGCTTTGCGAAAATCTCTCCATTACGGGTCTGGTTATTTCAGACTTTAGCTATGATGTAAAAAAGGACAAAATACCTGAGGTAGTGGAAGCAATCACCTTTTCAACACCCACATTTGTTACAAAAACAGGAAGCCGCCTCTTTATTCCATTGAATATTTTCAATCAAATCAAAACAATTCCAGCACGGGTTGAAAACCGTAAAATGCCTGTTTACAGAGAATATGCGTTTATTGATAAAGATTCTGTGACCATACATTTGCCCAAAGGCTTCATACCGGAAAGTACGCCAAAGGGTAAAACTATTACCTCCGAATTTGGAGAGTATAATTATACAATTACACTCAAGGACGACCAACTGCTATATACCCGTGAACATCGTATGAATCGGGGAACCTGGCCCAAAGAGCGATATGCAGCACTGGTCGACTTCTATTCTGCAATTGTTACAGCAGATAAGGTTAAACTGGTGCTAAAAGAAGCGCCAAAACAATAAACAATTTAACCTTTTGCCTTTATCTTTTCATTTTACCTCCGTCACATCACCAAGTACTTTCTGAAACAGGCGAGCACATAAACCTAGCAATCCGGAATGGTCATCGATTTCGGAGATTTCGATCCGGACAATACTGGAGATTTTTTCAAGACAATCCTGGTTAAGCGTCTGTTGGATTGGGGTCAAAATGAATTGCTGCGCCTTTGAAATGGGTCCGCCAAGCACTATTATCTCAGGATTTAGTAATTGTATCAAAACAGCCAAACCTTTCCCAAACGAGTTACCCACTTTGTTTAAGATGGAAATCGAAAACTCATCGCCTCCACGAGCTGCATTCACGACATCCTCAGGTTTCAGGGAATGAGGGTTATCCTTAAAACGGGTAGTTAGTTGTGAAATTGTTCCTTCTTCTATTCCACCCATCGCTAAATTCAGAATACTTTGCGATGAGGCAATGGTTTCGAGACACCCTCTTTTCCCGCAGTAACAAAGAATACCGTTCTCTTCGAGCTTAATATGACCAAATTCTCCGGCAAAGCCCGTTGAACCACCATATAACTGTCCATTGAGAATCATTCCCAGACCCAATCCCCAACTCCAATTGAT
>Ga0209585_10000074_pt1 | contig 36322 bp, 45 predicted proteins | sample NGEPerone_FD_185491 | JGI IMG/M metagenome (GOLD analysis project Ga0209585, IMG submission 185491) | Arctic peat soil microbial communities from the Barrow Environmental Observatory site, Barrow, Alaska, USA - NGEE Permafrost154B-one... | ecosystem: Environmental > Terrestrial > Soil >... | reverse complement strand
CACCAACACGGTGCCCTTCTCGCCGGCCGGCGAACGGCTCGGCGGCGGAAGCCTGGGCCAGAAGCTCGCCGACATCTTCGCCGGCGGCGGCGGCGTGCAGTACTACCTCATGGACGGCAACGGCAGCGACCGCTCGTCATCCACGTCGGGCCTCGATGTGGGCGCCGTGCCGGGCTCGCAGGTCGTCAGCCCGGTGAGCGGCAAGGTCGCCGGCATCAAGAGCTACAGCATCCTCGGGCGCTACGACGATGTGGAGGTCGACATCCGGCTGGCCAGCCATCCCTCGCTGCTGCTGCTGGTCACGCACGTCGGTCGGCTCAAGGCCGAGACCGGCCAGGTCGTCACCGGCGGCGAGACGGTGCTGGGCTCTGTGCGCGGTCTTCCCGCCGGCCTGGACCAGGCGCTGAGCCGCTACACCTCGGACGCCGGCGACCACGTGCAGCTGGTCATGCTGCGCGTCACTCCCGAGCTGGCCGGTCTCTGACCGTGGCCGCCGCCGTCCCCGCTGCGACGCGTGCCGTCATCGGCGGCTCGGCTTCCCTGGCGGCCGACTTTCCCGGCGATCTTCACTCGGGCGCACGGGTGCTCGAGCGCGACCTCGTCTTCGAGACGCCTTGGGGCGACAGCCCGCCGTTCACGCTCTTCGAGCTCGGCGGGCACACGACGCTGCACGTCGGGATGCACGGCTGGCGCAAGGGCGTGTCGCGCGGCCGCGCCTCACGCCAGGTCTTCAGCGCGCTGCACCGGGCCGGCGTCAAACGGATCCTTTCGGACGCCGGCGTCGGCAGCCTCGACCATCTCCTCGACCCCGGCGATCTGGTCGTGGTCGACGACTTCGTCGACCAGACCACCGACCGGGACCGCTACGGCGTGGTCGTGGGCGATCACCTGCTCATCATGCGCGACCCGGTGTGCGAGGCCGGGCGAGAGGCGCTCGTGGGCGCCGCCCGGCGCCTGGCGCCGGCGCGCCGTCTGTTCACCCGCGGCACCTACGTCGTGACGGAGGGGCCGCGCTTCGAGTCGCCGGCCGAGATCCGCCATCTGCGGACACTCGGCGACGTGGTCGGCCAGAGCTTCTGCCCGGAGGTGTGGCTGGCGCGCGACATCGGCGCCTGCTACGCGGGCATCTACCTCATCGTCAACTACGGTGAAGGCGTGGTGCGGGACTGGGAACACGAGCTCCTGGCGCAGATGTTCCACGAGGACGCCGGGCTGATCGGCCGCATCCTGTTGGAGGCCCTGGAGAAGCTGCCCGACGGCGACGCCTGCCACTGCCGCGAGCTGCGCAAGCCCACACTGCTGAGGTAGCACCGGCGCGCGGCGCTCAGCTCGGGGGCAGAAGCCACCAGCCCAGCACCGAGAGCCCGTTGAACAGCGCGTGCAGGGCGATGCTCGTCCACAGTGAGCCGGTGCGCTTGTAGACCCACGCGAGCACGAATCCCAGCGCGAACAGCGGGACGAAGACGTCCAGTTGAAGGTGGGCGATCCCGAAGACGGCCGCCGAGACCACCGCCCCCCACACCCAGCCCCACGAGTCGGCGAAGCCGCGGAAGAGAAAGCCGCGGAAGAAGATCTCCTCGAACAGCGGCGCCATGACGACCGCCACGAGCAGGAAGAGCACGACGCCGCTGCTGCTGCGGGGGAACTCACTGAGGATCTCCTGCTGCCTGGAGTCCACTACGAGGCCGTACAGAAGGGTGACCGCGTACACACCGGCGAGCCCGGCCGGGATGGTCCAGAGGAACGCCTTGTTCGGCCGCGTGAAGCCCCACAGAGCGAGCCGGAAGCCGGTGATCCGCAGGGAGAAGAGCCAGGCGGCGAACGTCTGCCAGCCGTACGCGATGAGGGAGCCGATGATAAGCACGAGCGCGGAGGCGAGGGACACCTTGTCGGCGGCGTTGCGCGTCTCTTTCATGCCCAACGCAGCCAGAGTGAGCAGCGCCTCGGGGCCGAAGCCCACGAGCAGGCCGGCGAGGCAGAGCTTCCACGTCCAGCACGAGGGCCGCAGGTGCGCCGCCGTTGCGGGCGGTTGCGGACCCGCTCCGGGAGTCCCCGTGCGAGTCAGTGGGGGCGCCGGCGGCGCGGGCGGCCGCGGATACCACAGGGGGGCCGCCGCGCGGGCCGGTGGAGCCCAGGGTGCCGGCGCCGGCGCACGGGGACCGTCGTCGCTCGGCGGCTCCTGCGCACCGCCCATGTGCTGGTCGTCGATGGCGCGTTCCTCCCCTTGGTCCGGCATCGCTCTGGTCTGTATCGGCCGGCGGGCGGCAGTCTGCCACTTCGGCTGCCGGTGTGCCAATCCGCCGGGGAGCCGAGCCTCGGGGTCTTGCCGTCCTTCGGCGGCGTTTTGCCCGCTCTCCCCCGTCTGCTATACTGCGCCGCCGTGGCCGCCGCGGTGCGACGCTCGCGTCACGGGGCTGCTCCCGAGTCACGTTGACCCTCGCGGCGGGCACTTGGTATCCTTACGTGTTCAGTCAGAAAGGATGACGACGTGCGTCAACTGGTCACCCTCGCTTGCCAGGAGTGCAAGCGTCGCAACTATCATACGAACAAGAACAAGAAGAACGATCCGGACCGCATCGAGCTCCAGAAGTACTGTCGCTGGTGCGGGACGCACACTGTGCACAAGGAGACGCGCTAGGCGTTCTCCCTTGTGTCCGTAGGGCTGTAGCTCAATTGGTAGAGCACCGGTCTCCAAAACCGGGGGTCGGGGGTTCGAGCCCCTCCAGCCCTGCCAATGATCATCGGAGCGGTTGAGTGGCGAAGTCTGTCGACAACAAGAAGGGCAAGTCGGGCAAGGACAAGCCGGCGGGCAAGAAGGCTCGGGGCGGCAACGTCCCGGCCAAGCGCGCCGCGGCCAAGCCGGCGCGCGGCAAGGCGCAGCAGAAGCCGCGCGCCCAGGCGCGGGGCGGCAAGCCGGCCGAGAAGCGGGGCTTCATGCGCTTCTTGCGCGACGTGCGCATCGAGATGGGCAAGGTCACCTGGCCCACGCGCAAAGACCTCGTGCAGTCCACCATCGTCGTCCTCGTCGCCGTCGCCATCGCGACCGCCTACACAGGGGTCCTCGACTTCGTGTTCTCGAAGGCCGTCGACCTGGTCCTCAGCGTTCTCACGTGATCGGGGCGTCGCTTGTATAGCTGGTACGTCGTCAACACATATTCTGGGCACGAGAACAAGGTGAAGGCCAACCTCGAGCATCGCCGTCAATCGATGCACCAGGAGGAGCGTATCCACCAGATCGTCGTGCCCACCGAGCAGATCGTCGAGACCAAGGACGGCGAGAAAGTCACCAGCGAGCGCCGCGTGTTCCCGGGCTACGTGATGGTGCAGATGGAACTCACCGACGACACCTGGTCGCTGGTCAAGAACACTCCGGGTGTCACCGGCTTCGTCGGCGCCCAGAACAAGCCCGTGGCGCTGTCGCGGGCCGAAGTCGACCGCATCATGCACACCGCGACGGTCGAACGCCCCAAGCAGAAGGCCGAGTTCACCGTGGGCGAGGACGTGCGCGTCACCTCAGGCCCGCTCAGCGATTTCTCCGGCGAGGTCGTCGAGGTCAACCTCGACCACAGCCGGCTCAAGGTCATGGTGTCGATCTTCGGCCGCGAGACTCCGGTCGAGCTCGCCTTCGACCAGGTCAAGAAGACATCCTAACCAGGCAGTAAGCGAGGCAAGCAGTGGCCAAGAAGGTCCTCACCAAGATCAAGTTGCAGATCGCCGCCGGCGCCGCCAGCCCGGCACCGCCCGTTGGCCCCGCACTGGGCCAGCACGGCGTCAACATCATGGAGTTCTGCAAGTCGTTCAACGCCCAGACACAGGGTTCGGGCAGCACCATCGTGCCGGTCGAGATCACCGTGTACGAGGATCGCACCTTCACCTTCATCACCAAGACGTCGCCGGCCGCCGTGCTGCTGCGCGAGGCTCTCGGCATCGACAAGGGATCGGGCGAGCCCAACCGCACCAAGGTCGGCACTGTCACGCGGGCCCAGGTCCGTGAGATCGCCGAGACCAAGATGCCCGACCTCAACGCCAACGACGTCGACGCCGCGATGAAGATCATCGAGGGCACCGCCCGCAGCATGGGCGTCGAGGTCGCAGAATAAACGACGAAGTGGGATCATCGTCGCGGGTCGGCGCAGCCAGACGCGCGACACTGACAGGTAGCTGAAGGCCGGGCTCGCCGCCCGGCCGCCGACGTGGGAGGCGACCCGGTCGCCGTCTGCACCACAGGAGGTTCGCGAATGGCCACGCCAGGCCGCACCTACACCACCGCCAAGCGCACCATCGAGCCCGGCCGTCTCTACACGCCGCTCGAGGCCATGCGCCTGCTCAAGTCCCTCCCGGGCGCCAAGTTCGACGAGACCATCGAGGTCCACTTCCGCCTTGGCGTCGACGTCCGCCACGCCGACCAGATCGTGCGCGGCACCACCGTCCTTCCGCACGGCACCGGCAAGGAGATGCGCGTCGCCGTGTTCGCCGAGGGCGACAAGGCGCGCGAGGCGCAGGAGGCCGGCGCCGACATCGTCGGCACCGACGACCTCGCCAAGCAGGTCCAGGAAGGCGTCTTCGACTTCGATATCGCCATCGCTACGCCCGACATGATGGGCACCGTGGGCAAGCTCGGCCGCATCCTCGGCCCGCGCGGCCTCATGCCGAACCCCAAGTCGGGCACCGTCACGTTCGACGTCGGCAAGGCAGTGACCGACGCCAAGGGCGGCAAGGTCGAGTACCGTACCGACCGCTCCGGCATCGTGCACCTGAGCATCGGCAAGAAGTCGTTCACCGAGCAACAGCTGGTGGAGAACTACGGCGCCGTGCTCGACGAGATCCTGCGCGCCAAGCCGGCCGTCGCCAAGGGCAAGTACATCAAGAGCGCCACCATCGCGGCGACTATGAGCCCGGGCATCGAGCTCGACCCCGCGCGTACGCGCGACCTGCTCGAGGGCTGAGCCTGCGGCGCGGGCACCGGCAGTTGCGGCTGCGCCCGCATGCGTCTATACTGCCGCATCGCGGCGCTGCGGCGCCGCAGCCGATGACGGCTGGTGCTCCTCCGGGAGCTGAATGGATCCCCACGGGTCCGCCACCCGAGGCGAAACGAGTCTGCGTCTGGACCCGCTTCCGCTTCGGGAGCGGGTTTTTGTTTGCGACTGAGAGGTCGACATGCTGAGAAACGAGAAAGAAGCTGTGATCGCCGAGGTGACGCAGCTGCTGACCGACACGGAGAACGTGTTCGTCAGCGACTACCGCGGCCTCACGGTGGCGCAGCTCAAGGAACTGCGCGACAAGCTGCGCGAGAGCGGCGCGAGCTTCAGGGTGGTCAAGAACACGCTTAGCGGTATCGCCGCCGACCGCGCCGACCGCGGCGCCATCAAGGAGATGCTCAGCGGTCCTACCGCGGTCACGTTCTGCGGCGAGGATCTCGGCGCCGCCGCCAAGGCGCTCTCCGAATTCGCCCGGACGCACCCGCAGCTCGAGGTGCGCGGCGGGCTGCTCGACGCGAGCGTCATCGACGCCGCCGGCGTCAAGGTCCTGGCCAGCCTGCCGCCGCGCGACGTGCTCATCGCTCAGATCGTCGGCACCATGGCCGCGCCCATGACCGGCCTGGTCACCGTGCTCCAGGGCACAGTCGGCGGCTTCGTGCGCGCTCTCGACCAGGTGGCCCAGCAGCGGGCCGCGGCCGGCGAGGCGTAAGCCCTCGCCGCGACTCACACTGTCCAGCAAGGCTTTCGAGCCCTACACGAGGTGAACTGAACATGGCAGTCAAGACCCTTACGAAAGACCAGCTCATCGAGGCCATCAAGGGCATGACCGTGCTCGAACTCAGCGAGATGGTCAAGGCTCTCGAAGAGGAGTTCGGCGTCAGCGCCGCCCCCCCCGTGGCCGCCGCCGCCGCGCCGGCCGCCGACGCCGCGCCGGCCGAGGCCGCCGAGGAACAGACCCAGTTCGACGTGATGCTCTCCGCCTTCGGCGACCAGAAGATCCAGGTCATCAAGGTCGTGCGCGCCCTCACCGGCCTCGGCCTCAAGGAGGCCAAGGACGTGGTGGAAGGTGCCCCCAGCGCCATCAAGGAAAGCGTCAGCAAAGACGAGGCTGAGGAAGCCAAGAAGCAGCTCGAGGTAGCCGGCGCGAGCGTCGAGATCAAGTAGAGCGCTGCTTTCGTTTCCAAGGCGGTCCGCGAAGGGCCGGGGCGCCGTCAGGCGCCCCGGCCTCGTTGTCTTCGAGGAAGACGCTTGGCCTTCCGCCTTTTGCGGGCATCCCTCATCAAACTGTTGCATCGGACTGCGCGTTGTGGTATATTTTTCGGCCGTGCGTTACCCGCGGCTATGCCACGATCCCTCCGGTATGGTGTGCTCTTTTTCTTCCTGGTCCACGCTAGCAAGAGGAGACTCGCTTGAACGAGCCCAAGGCGCCACGCGTGCGTACGTCTTTCGCCAAGCTCGACCAGCCACTCGCCGTTCCCAACCTCATCGACATCCAGAAGAGGTCGTGGGAGTGGTTCCTCAGCGACGGTCTCAGCGAGACCATCGCCGATATCAACCCCATCAAGGACTACTCCGAGAAGCTGCTCGTCCAGTTTGGCGAGCACCAGTTCAGTGAGCCGTCCAAGCCTATCGACGAGTGCCGCAACAAGGACATGACCTTCTCGGCGCCGCTGTCGATGAAAGTCGCCTTCATCAACGAAGACACCGGCGAGATCCGCGAACAGTCCGTGTTCATGGGCGACTTCCCCATGATGACCGAGCGCGGCACCTTCATCATCCACGGCACCGAGCGCGTGGTCGTCACGCAGCTCGTGCGCTCGCCCGGCGCCTACATCATGGAGCCCAAGCAGGCGGAGCGCGAGAAGCAGGTGCTGGTCGCCAACCTCATGCCGCAGCGCGGCTCCTGGCTGGAGCTCGAGATCGACAAGAAGGGCACGGTCAACGTCCGCATCGACCGCAAGCGCAAATTCCCCGTCACGGTGTTGCTGCGGGCGATGGGCTACGGTGACGACGAGGAGCTCGCCAAGCTCTTCGACGAGTCGGTGTACATCAGGAACACCATCGAGCGCGACACGACGCACTCGCAGGAAGAGGCGCTGGTCGAGCTCTTCCGCAAGCAGCGCCCCGGCGAGCCGCCGACTCTCGACGGCGCCACGGCGATGCTCAAGGGCCTGTTCTTCGATCCCAAGCGCTACGATCTTTCGCGCGTAGGGCGCCACAAGCTCAACGTGCGGCTGCACAACCATGTCGACCCCAAGCACCGTCCGGACGCCGACGTGCGCGTGCTTGTCAACGAAGACATCATCGAGCTCATCAGCCGGCTCATCTCGCTGCCGGATCTTCTCGGAGTGGGGAAGGACGACAGCGGCAACGACGTCGAGGTCAAGGACTACGCCGAGGCTGCGCAGCAACTCATGCCCACGCGCCGCGAGCGTATCGCCCACGAGATCGACGAGTACGAACACTTCGGCAACCGCCGGCTGCGCACCGTCGGCGAGCTCGTGCAGGACGCCTTCCGTATCGGCCTGGCGCGCATGGAGCGCGTCATCCGCGAGCGTCTCACCACCGAGGACTCCGACACCATCGTGCCGGCCACCCTGGTCAACATCCGCCCGGTCGTGGCGGCGCTCAAGGAGTTCTTCGGCTCCTCGCAGCTCTCGCAGTTCATGGACCAGACGAACTCCCTGTCCGGGCTCACGCACCGGCGTCGCCTGAGCGCCCTGGGCGCGGGCGGCCTCACGCGCGAGCGCGCGCCCATCGAGGTTCGCGACGTGCATCCCACGCACTACGGCCGCATGTGCCCCATCGAGACCCCCGAGGGTCCGAACATCGGCCTTATCGGCTCGCTGGCCTCCATGGCCACCGTGGACGAGTTCGGCTTCATCCGGGCGCCGTTCCGCAAGGTGGTCAAGGGCAAGGTGACCGACGAGATCGTCTACCTCGACGCGTCGGAGGAAGAGCAGGAGTCCGTCGACAAGAAGACGGGCGAGATCCGCTATGTCACCATCGCCCAGGCGAACGCCCCGTTCGACCACAAGACCGGTGAGTTCCAGGAAGAACTCGTGCTCGCGCGCTCGCGCGCCGGCGCCGACATCGTCCAGGTCCCGCCCGTGGAGATCGACTACATGGACGTCAGCCCCACCATGCTCGTGTCGGTGGCGACGGCGCTCATCCCCTTCCTCGAGCATGACGACGCCAACCGCGCCCTCATGGGTTCCAACATGCAGCGCCAGGCCGTGCCGCTTCTCACCCCGGAAGCGCCATATGTGGGGACCGGCATGGAGTTCCGCGCCGCCATCGACACCGGCGACGTGGTCCTGGCCGGCAAGGGCGGCAAGGTGAGCTACGTCGACGCCGACCACATCGAGGTCGACGTCGGCAAGGGCGAGGTCGATACCTACGACCTGGTCAAGTTCACGCGTTCCAACCAGGGCACGCTTATCCACCAGAAGCCGCTCGTGTTCCCGGGCGACAAGGTGCACGCGGGCGACGTGCTTGCCGATGGGTCTTCTACGGATCACGGCGAGATCGCCCTGGGCCGCAACCTCCTGGTCGCGTTCATGAGCTGGGAAGGCTACAACTTCGAGGACGCCATCATCCTCAGCGAGAAGGTCGTGAAGGACGACCTCCTCTCCTCGATCCACATCGAGGAGTACGAGGTCGACGCCCGCACCACCAAGCTGGGCGACGAGGAGATCACCCGCGACATCCCCAACCGCTCGGAAGAGTCGCTCAGCGACCTCGACGAGCGCGGCATGGTGCGTATCGGCGCCGAGGTCAACTCCGGCGACCTGCTCGTCGGCAAGGTCACGCCCAAGGGCGAGACCGAGCTCACCGCCGAGGAGAAGCTCATCCGCGCGATCTTCAAGGAGAAGGCGCGCGAAGTGCGCGACACCAGCCTCAAGGTGCCTCACGGCGAGGGCGGCAAGGTCATCGACGTCAAGATCTTCAGCCGCGACAACAACGACGAGCTACCGCCCAGCGTCAACGAGCTGGTGCGCGTCTACGTGGCCAAGAAGCGCAAGATCGCGGAGGGCGACAAGCTCGCCGGGCGCCACGGCAACAAGGGCGTCATCTCCAAGATCGTCCCCGAAGAGGACATGCCTCACCTCGAGGACGGCACGCCGGTCGAGATCATCCTCAACCCGCTGGGCGTCCCGAGCCGCATGAACATCGGCCAGGTGCTCGAGACGCACCTTGGCTGGGCCGCCCACATGGGCTTCCAGGCTGACGGCGAGCGCAGCAACACGCCTGCGCGCGTCGCGTCGCCGGTCTTCGACGGCGCCACCATCGAGGAGGTCGACGACCTGCTCATCCGCAGCAGCGAGGAGAACCCCGAGAGCCCGGTGCAGTTCAAGATCAACCAGAAAGAACCGCCCGGCCGCCGCTGTTCCGGAAAGGTCTGGATGTACGACGGCCGCACCGGTGAACGCTTCGACAACAAGGTCACCATCGGCTACATGTACATCCTCAAGCTGCTGCACCTGGTGGACGACAAGATCCACGCGCGCAGCACCGGCCCCTACTCGCTGGTCACGCAGCAACCCCTGGGCGGCAAGGCCCAGTTCGGCGGGCAGCGCTTCGGCGAGATGGAGGTCTGGGCGCTCGAGGCCTACGGCGCCGCCTACGTCCTCCAGGAGATGCTCACCATCAAGTCGGACGACACCATCGGCCGCGTCAAGGCCTACGAGGCGATCGTCAAGGGCGAGAACATCGCCAGGCCCAACATCCCCGAGTCGTTCAAGGTCCTCATGAAGGAGATCCAGAGTCTGGCTCTCGACATGTCGGTCCAGAGCGAGGAGGGAGCGGTGCTCGAGGTCCGCGAGGAGGACGACGATCTGCTCCGGGCCGCCGAGGAGCTCGGCATCGACCTCACCGCCGGCTTGCGCCGTCAGCAGGTCGACGCCGGCGAGCTGGCACAGGTCGGCGTCCACAGCTCGGCCCTGCAGGATGTCATCGGCGCCGGCAACGAGCCGGCCGAAGACCCGGAGGACGCGGCGGCCGTCGCCGGCGACCCGCTGCTGGCCGCCCTGCCCGTCGTGGCGGACGAAGAAGACGTGCGGATCGGCGCCAAGGGCGACGCTCTGCCGGCTATCGACGCTCTGCCGGCTATCGAGGGGCTGGGCGACATCCTTGAGCTCGGCGCCGCGGACATCGAGTCCGACGACGCCGAAACCGACGAAGACTGAGCCCGCTGAGGCAGAGGGAGCGACAGTGATCGACATCAACAACTTCGACTCGATCCGCATCGGGCTGGCATCGCCAAAGCAGATCGAGGCGTGGTCGAAGGGCGAAGTCACCAAGCCCGAGACGATCAACTACCGCACGCTCAAACCGGAGCGTGACGGTCTGTTCTGCGAGCGCATCTTCGGTCCCACCAAGGACTGGGAGTGCTACTGCGGCAAGTACAAGCGTGTCCGCTACAAGGGCATCATCTGCGAGCGCTGCGGCGTCGAGGTCACTCGCGCCAAGGTGCGCCGTGAGCGCATGGGCCACATCAAGCTCGCGGCGCCGGTGAGCCACATCTGGTTCTTCAAGGGCGTGCCGTCGCGCATGGGCTACCTGCTCGACATCGCCCCCAAGGAGCTCGAGAAGGTGCTCTATTTCGGCGGCAGCTACGTGATCATCTCAGTCGATGTGGAGCGCCGCGACAACGATCTGATGATGCTCCAGGAGAAGATCGACGAGATCAAGGCGCGCTACGAAGCCTACGCGGAGAAGCGCTCGCAAGCCATCCGCGACATGCACGACGAACTCGTCGAGATCATCGACGGCAAGCAAGAGGCGGACGACTTCCACACGAGCAGCGATCCCGAAGACGAGTTCGGATACTTCAGCTACTTCGACATCTTCGAGTCGTACCGGCGCATCGCCGTCAACGCAGCGGCGCTGGGCCCCGACGAGCTCAAACAGCAGCGCACCAAGGCCGACAAGCTCTGTGACGACTACGTCGACCGCGGCTTCAAGAACGTGGAGCACGCCAAGGAACAGCTCGACAAGGCCTGGGAGCAGTTCAAGACCATCGCGCCGCGCAACGTCATCAACGACGAGACGCTGTACCAGCAGATGGAGCGCATGTTCGGGCGGGAGCCCGGCTACGAGCCGGAGAGCTTCGGCGTGTACTTCACCGGCGGCACCGGCGCCGAGGCGGTGCGCGAGCTCCTCAAGCGCGTGGATCTCTATGCCGAGGCCACCATGCTGCGCGAGACCATCCGCATCGCCAAGGGCCAGCGCCAGGCACGTGCCGTCAAGCGCCTCAAGGTCGCCTCGGCTTTCCAGCGCAGCGGCAACCACCCCGAGTGGATGATCTTGGACATCGTCCCGGTCATCCCGCCGGAGCTGAGGCCCATGGTCCAGCTGGACGGCGGCCGCTTTGCCACCAGCGACCTGAACGACCTGTACCGGCGTGTCATCAACCGGAACAATCGTCTCAAGCGGCTGCTCGACCTGCAGGCGCCGGACATCATCGTCAACAACGAGAAGCGCATGCTGCAGGAGGCCGTCGACGCGCTGTTCGACAACGGCCGCCGCGGCCGCGCCGTCACGGGCCCCGGCAACCGTCCCCTGAAGTCGCTCAGCGACATGCTCAAGGGCAAGCAGGGCCGCTTCCGTCAGAACCTGCTCGGCAAGCGCGTCGACTACTCCGGTCGCTCGGTCATCGTCGCCGGCCCACACCTCAAGATGCACCAGTGTGGTCTGCCCAAGATGATGGCGCTCGAGCTCTTCAAGCCGTTCATCATGAGCCGTCTCGTGGGCCGCAAGATGGTCCAGAACATCAAGGCGGCCAAGAAGATGGTCGAGTCCATGGTGCCCGAGGTGTGGGACATCCTGGAAGAGGTCATCACCGAGCATCCCGTGATGCTCAATCGCGCGCCCACCCTGCACCGTTTGGGCATCCAGGCGTTCGAGCCGCTGCTCGTAGAGGGCAAGGCCATCCAGATCCATCCGCTGGTCTGCGCCGCCTTCAACGCCGACTTCGACGGCGACCAGATGGCCGTGCACCTGCCGCTCAGCTGGGAGGCGCAGGCCGAGGCCCGCGTGCTCATGTTGAGCACCAACAACATCCTCTCGCCGGCGAACGGCAAGCCCGTCGCCGTGCCCAGCCAGGACATGGTCATCGGGATCTACTACCTCACCTACCACCCGGATGACGATCTCAGCGAGGCGCAGCCGGACCATTTCGGCGAGACGCTGGTCGCCTACAGCGGCTACGCCGAGGTGCAGCGCGCCTGGGAGCAGCGCATTCTGGACCAGCGCGAGGTGCCTACAAAGCGTGAAGCCGGCATCGCCGAGTTCACCCGCCGGCCGATCGTCGTGCGCCTGCCGCTGGGCGAGCGCGTCGTCACCACCGTGGGACGCGCCCTCTTCAACATGCGTGTCGAGGAAGGCCTGCGTGACGTGCTCGGCCCCGAGTACCAGGGCGACTACACCTACATCAACTACACGATGACGAAGAAGGGCCTCGCGACCTTCATCAACAAGCTGGTCGCGTTGTACGGCGCCAACAAGGTGGCCCGTATCCTCGACGTCTTCAAGGAAGTCGGTTTCCACTTCGCCACGCGTGCCGCGGTCACCGTCTCCAAGAACGACATCGTCATCCCCGAGAAGGAGAAAGCCGCGATCCTCAGCTCGCACGAGAAGATGGTGGAGCAGCTGCACGACGAGTACGAGAACGGCTTCCTTTCCGAGGAAGAGCGCCGCGGCAAGGTCCAGGAGATCTGGCGCGAGGCCGACGTGCAGATCACGGCGGCCACGAAGGCCAACTTCAAGCCGCTCAACCCGATCTACATGATGGCCACCTCCGGCGCCCGCGGCGACATCAAGCAGATCCGCCAGCTCGCCGGCTGGCGTGGCCAGATGTCGAACCCGAAGGGCGAGATCGTCGAGCAGCCGGTGAAGTCGAGCTTCATCGAGGGTCTCACCGTACTCGAGTTCTTCATCTCCACCCACGGTGCCCGCAAGGGTCTCGCCGACACCGCTCTGCGCACCGCCGACTCCGGCTATCTCACGCGGCGTCTGGTGGACGTCTGCCAGGACGTGACCGTCAGCGAGCTGGATTGCGGCACCAGAGAATGGGTGCCCATGTCGCCGTGGTCGCGCCGACGCGAGGAGAACCCGGAGCTTACGGGCACCACGCTCGCCGAGGACGTCAGGCGACCGCGCAGCGACCGCGTGGTCCTCAAGAAGGGCGTGGCCATCGGCCCCGCCCAGATCGGTCTTCTGCGCGAGGTCTACTCCACGCTGCCGAACGCCAAGGTCAAGGTCAAGAAGGGCCGTGCCGCGGCGAGCCTCATGAACATCTGGACGCATGAGCCCAACGAGAACCTCCTGGGCCGCCACCTCGGTGACCCGGTCATCGAAGAGAGTACCGGCGAGGTGGTTTTCGACCGCGACACACACATCGGCGTCGAGACCCGCGAGCAGATCCTCGAGGTCCTGGCGCGCAGCTCCGAGACAGATCCAATGGTGCCGGTGCGCAGCGTGCTCAAGTGCGATGCCCCGTCAGGCGTCTGCCAGAAGTGCTACGGCTACGCCCTGGCGAACAATGTGCCTGCCGAGATCGGTGACGCCGTGGGGCACATCGCGGCGCAGTCCATCGGTGAGCCGGGCACGCAGCTCACCATGCGCACCTTCCACACCGGTGGTGTGGCCGGCGCCGACATCACGCACGGCCTTCCGCGCGTGGTCGAGCTCTTCGAGGCGCGCAAGCCGAAGGGCGTGGGGCGCATCGCCGAAGTGTCCGGGCGCGTCAGCATCGAGGACACGGAACGCGGCTGCAAGGTCACGATCACGCCCGAGGAGGGCGCGGCCAAGGAGTACACGATCTCCGCGCGCCGCACTCACGTGATGGTCGAGGACGGCGATTGGGTCGAGGAGGGCACGCAACTCACGCCCGGATCGCTGTATCCGGCCGACCTGCTCAAGCATGGCGGCCCAACGGCCATCCAGCGGTACCTCGTGAACGAGGTGCAGGAGGTGTACCGGGCGCAGGGCGTCGAGATCAACGACAAGCACATCGAGCTCATCGTTCGTCAGATGATGAAGAAGGTGAAGATCGAGACCGCCGGCGACACGCAGTTCCTGCCGGGTCAGCTCGTCGACCGCCACGTCTTCAAGGCGGAGAACGAGCGCGTCCTCGCCGAGGGCGGCGAAGCCGCCGAGGACGAAAAGGCCGGGCTCATCCTCGGTATCACCAAGGCCTCACTCGCTGTGGAGAGTTTCCTGTCGGCGGCTTCGTTCCAGGAGACCACCAAGGTGCTCACCGACGCGGCCATCGAGGGCAAGGTCGATACTCTGCGCGGCCTGAAGGAGAACATCATCATCGGCAAGCTCATCCCGGCGGGCACCGGCTTGCGCCAGTACCGCGGCATCGACATCTATCCCGCGGGCAGGGCCGAGGCCCTGGCCGAGGCCGATCGCCAGTTGAGCGGCAGCGGCGACGCCACCTCGTGGTTCATCGGGGAGAGTGACGACTAAGAAGGCTTGAGGAGATCAGGCTGCGGGCTGCGGCCGCAGGAGCTTCGTCTTGCGGCCGCAGCCCTGCTTCGCTAGACTACACGACTGCTGTCTGAAGCGGCCGACCAGAAAGGTCAGATGACAACCATAAGCCAGCTCGTCCGCAAGGGACGTGAGAGCAAAGTGAAGCGCGCCAAGACGCCGGCGCTCAAGGGTTCGCCCCAGAAGCGCGGGGTGTGCACGCGCGTCTATACGACCACGCCCAAGAAGCCGAACTCCGCCCTGCGCAAGGTCGCCCGCGTCAGGCTCACGAACGGCATGGAAGTCACCTCGTACATCCCCGGCATCGGCCACAACCTGCAGGAGCACTCGGTGGTGCTCGTGCGCGGCGGCCGCGTCAAGGACCTGCCGGGCGTGCGCTACAAGGTCATCCGCGGCAGTCTCGACGCGGCCGGCGTCGCTGACCGCAAGCAGGCGCGTTCCCGTTACGGAACCAAGGGTAAGGGAGCGAGGTAAGCTATGCCGCGCAGAGGAACAGTCACTCGCCGGGAAGTCCTTCCCGAGCCTGTCTACAACAGCAAGCTGGTCACCCAGGTGATCAACAAGGTGTTGCTGGACGGCAAGAAATCGACCGCTGAGCAGATCGTCTACGGGGCGCTCGAGATCGTGCGCGAGAAGACCGGTCGCGACCCGGTGGAGGTGCTGCAGGAGTCCATCCAGGCGCTCACCCCGCACCTAGAGGTCCGCAGCCGGCGCGTCGGCGGCGCTACGTATCAGGTGCCTGTCGAAGTGCCGGGCCGGCGTGCCCGCACCCTGGCCATCCGCTGGCTGGTGACGTTCTCCCGCGATCGTCGCGAGAAGGTCATGGCCGAGCGCCTGGCTGGCGAGATGCTCGACGCTGTCGCCGCCCAGGGTGGCGCCTTCAAGAAGAAGGACGACATCTTCCGCATGGCACAGGCCAACAAGGCGTTCGCCCACTACCGCTGGTAATACCCGGAGGCCCCTCACCGGCTGCCGTCGGTGAGGGGCTTTCGCATGGAAGGAACACGATAGGGAACATGCGACAGTATTCGGCGCAGAACACACGCAACATCGGCATCATGGCCCACATCGACGCGGGCAAGACGACCACCACCGAGCGCATCCTGTACTACACCGGCAAGACCCACAAGATCGGTGAAGTGCACGAGGGCGCGGCGGTGATGGACTGGATGGCCCAGGAGCAGGAACGCGGCATCACTATCACGTCCGCCGCGACTACCGTTTCCTGGCGCGACACGCAGATCAACATCATCGACACGCCCGGGCACGTGGACTTCACCATGGAAGTGGAGCGCAGCCTGCGAGTCCTCGACGGCGCTATCGCGTTGTTCTGCTCGGTGGGCGGCGTAGAGCCGCAATCGGAGACCGTCTGGCGCCAGGCCGACAAGTACGGCATCCCGCGCATTGCCTTCGTCAACAAGATGGACCGCATCGGCGCCGATTTCTTCCGCGGCCTCGAGATGATGGTCGACCGCCTGGGGGCCAACCCGGTGGCGCTGCAGATCCCTATCGGTCACGAGGCCGATTTTCGTGGCATCATCGACCTGGTCGAGATGCAGGCGCACGTCTATCAGGACGAGTTGGGCACCGACTTCGAGGTCGTGGACATCCCGGACGATCTGCGTCCGCTGGCCGACGAATACCGTCTCAAGCTCATCGAGGCCGTCGCCGATCACGACGACCACCTTCTCGAGGCCTATCTCGAGGGCGAGGAGATCACTCCGGACCACATTCGCGAGGTCGTCCGCCAGGCGACGCTGGACATCAGCATCACGCCTGTGCTCTGTGGCTCCGCCTTCAAGAACAAGGGCGTGCAGCCGCTCATGGACGCCATCGTCGACTACCTGCCCTCGCCGCTTGACGTACCTCCAGTCGTGGGCATCAAGCCCAACGGCGACGAGGCCGCGCGGCCGGCAGAGGACGACGCGCCGTTCTCCGCTCTTGCCTTCAAGGTCGCCGTCGACCCATATGTCGGCAAGCTGACCTACTTCCGCGTCTACTCCGGCACGCTCAAGGCCGGGTCCTACGTGCTCAACGCCACCAAAGACAAGCGCGAGCGCATCAGCCGCATCCTGCAGATGCACGCCAACCACCGCGAGGACCGCGACGCGATCTACGCTGGGGAGCTTGCGGCCGCCGTAGGGCTCAAATACACGACGACCGGCGAGACGCTCTGCGAGATCGGCAAGCCGATCGTCCTCGAGTCCATGGAATTCCCGGAGCCGGTCATCTTCGTTGCCATCGAGCCCAAGACCAAGGCCGACGAGGAGAAGCTCGGCAACTCGTTGCAGCGCCTGACGGAAGAGGATCCCACGTTCCGTGTGCACACCGACGAGGAGACGGGGCAGACCATCATCGCGGGAATGGGTGAACTCCACCTCGAGATCATCGTCGACCGGCTCGTGCGCGAGTTCGGCGTCGACGCCAACGTCGGCAGGCCGCAGGTCGCCTACCGCGAGACCATCCGCAACAAGGTCGAAAAGGTCGAGGGCCGCTTCGTGCGCCAGAGTGGCGGTCGCGGCCAATACGGTCATGTGATCATCGAGATGGGGCCCAATTTCCCCGGAGGCGGCTACGAGTTCGAGAGTCGCATCATGGGCGGCGTCGTCCCACGCGAGTACATCCCGTCGGTAGACGACGGGATCCAGGAGGCCATGACCAGCGGCGTGCTCGCCGGCTACCCGGTCGTCGACATCAAGGTAGCGCTCGTCCACGGCAGCTACCACGAGGTCGACTCCTCCGACATGGCGTTCAAGATCGCCGGCTCGCTGGCCTTCAAGAACGCTGCGCAGAAGGCGAAGCCGGTGCTTCTCGAGCCCATGATGGCCGTCGAGGTCGTCACCCCGGCAGAGTTCATGGGCGATGTCATGGGCGATCTCAACTCGCGCCGCGGCCACATCGACGGAATGGAACCGCGAGGCAACGCCCAGGTGATCACCGCCACGGTGCCGCTGTCCACGATGTTCGGTTACGCCACGGACGTGCGTTCCTCCACCCAGGGCCGGGCCACTTTCACCATGCAGTTCAAGCACTACGCGGAGGTCCCCGCCTCGATCGCGACGGAGGTCGTCGCCAAGGTTCGCGGTGGCTGACCATCGCGAACGGCACGCCGTTTGCCCAAACATGCCGGCTTCGTGTATACTGCCGACCTTTGGTACGGCGGTCTGCCGTGCCGCTTTTTGTGTGATCTCAACCTTCGGGTTTATGGAAAAGGAGTAGGAGACATGGCCAAGCAGAAGTTTGACCGCAGCAAGCCTCACATGAACGTCGGTACGATCGGCCACGTCGACCACGGGAAGACGACGCTCACCGCTGCGATCACGCTGGTGCTGCACAACCGCGGTGGCAATACCGAGTTCACCGCGTTCGACATGATCGACAAGGCTCCCGAGGAGCGCGAGCGCGGCATCACCATAGCGACCGCTCACGTCGAGTACGAGACTGCCAAGCGCCACTACGCGCATGTCGACTGCCCCGGCCACGCCGACTACATCAAGAACATGATCACCGGCGCTGCGCAGATGGACGCCGCCGTCCTCGTCGTCGGCGCCGACGACGGTCCTATGCCGCAGACCCGCGAGCACATCTTGCTTGCTCACCAGGTCAACGTGCCGAACATCGTCGTCTACATGAACAAGACGGATCTCGTCGACGACCCCGAGCTCATCGAGCTGGTCGAGATGGAGGTACGCGAGCTCCTCAGCGAGTACGACTTCCCGGGCGACGAGATCCCCGTCATCAAGGGTTCCGCCCTCAAGGCTCTCGAGTGCGGCTGCGGCAAGGACGACTGCGAGTGGTGCAAGAGCATCATCGAGCTTACGGATGCCCTGGACGAGTACCTCCCGGAGCCTGAGCGCGACGTCGACAAGCCGTTCCTCATGCCCGTCGAGGACGTGTTCACGATCACCGGTCGCGGCACCGTCGCTACCGGACGCGTGGAGCGCGGTATCGTCAAGGTCGGCGAGGAGATCGAGATCGTCGGCATGCGCGAGAAGCCGATGAAGACCACCGTCACCGGGGTCGAGATGTTCCGCAAGCTGCTTGATGAGGGTCGTGCCGGCGACAACATCGGCCTGCTCCTTCGCGGCACCAAGCGCGATGAGGTCGAGCGCGGCATGGTCTGCTCCAAGCGGGGCAGCATCACCGGGCACACGCACTTCCTCACCCAGGTCTACGTGCTCTCCAAGGACGAAGGCGGCCGCCACACGCCGTTCTTCAACGGCTATCGCCCGCAGTTCTACTTCCGCACCACCGACGTGACCGGCGTCATCACCCTCGAAGAGGGCGTCGAGATGGTCATGCCGGGCGACAACACGGTGATGGAAGTCAAGCTCATCACCCCGATCGCCATGGAGGAGGGCCTGCGATTCGCCATCCGCGAGGGCGGCCGTACCGTGGGCGCCGGGGCGATCACGAAGATCATCGAATAGCACTGCGAAGTACGTCGGGCCGGCGTGTGTCGGCTCGCTCGCTCGAGCGACACACCCGGCTACGTGAACAGGACAGAGAAGGCTAGAGTGGCTCAGCAGAAGATCCGCATCAGGTTGAAGTCTTACGATCACGAGTTGATCGAACGCAGCGCCCAATCCATCGTGGAGACGGCGCAGCGTAGTGGCGCGACCATCTCGGGTCCCGTGCCGCTTCCCACCGAGAAGAACGTGTATTGCGTTATCAAGAGCCCGTTCAAGGACAAGGATTCGCGCGAGCACTTCGAGATCCGCACGCACAAGCGGCTCATCGATATCCATCAGCCGACGCCGAAGACCGTCGACCAGCTGATGCGGCTCGATCTGCCGGCCGGTGTCCACATCGAGATCAAGCTGTAGGGAGATGACCGGCATCATCGGCAAGAAGGTGGGCATGACCCAGCTCTTCGACGAGGACGGCAACGTAGTGGCCGTCACCGTCGTCCAGGCTGGTCCGTGCCCGGTCACGCAGATCCGTACGCTCGACACCGACGGCTACGAAGCCGTTCAGCTGGCGTTCGAGGAGTGCAAGGACAAGCACATCAGCAAGCCCGAGCTCGGACACCTCAAGAAGGCCGGCCTCAAGCATGGCATGCGCCATCTGGTCGAGTTCGATGGTCCCGGCGATCTCAAGATCGGCGATACCGTCACCGTCGAGGCTTTCGAGGACGGTCAGGCCGTCACCGCCACCGGCGTGAGCAAGGGCAAGGGGTTTCAGGGCACCATCAAGCGCCACAACTTCGCCCGCGGCCCGGAGACCCACGGTTCGCACAACGTTCGGCAGCCGGGTTCCATCGGCGCCAGCGCCTATCCAAGCCGCGTGTTCAAGGGTATGCGCATGAGTGGGCACATGGGGTCGCAGCGCGTCACCCAACAGGGTCTCAAGATCGTCCGCCGTGACGTCGAGAACAACCTGCTGCTCATCAAGGGCTCCGTGCCCGGCGCCAAGAACTCCGTCGTCGTCATCAAGGGTAGGTAATCGTGAGCGCCGACGAGACCAGGAAGATCCCAGACGTAGAGGCTGCCGCAGCGCCTGAGAAGGCCGCGGCAAAGAAGACGCCGGCCAAGAAGCCGGCCGCCAAGGCGACCAAGGCCGCGGCGGCGAAGGGCGAGACCGCCAAGAAGCCGGCCGCCAAGGCGGCAAGGCCCGCGGCCAAGAAGGCCGTAGCCAAGCCGGCCGCCAAGAAGCCGGCAGCAGCCAAGGCCGACACCGCGGAGGCTGCCCCCAAGCCGGCAGCCGCGGCGCCCGAGGCCGCCAAGAAGCCGGCAGCCGAGCGTTCCGCCAGGCAGAAGGCCGCCAAGAAGGCCGCACCCGAGCTCCGGCACGGCAAGGCCGGCGTGGCGACCGTCGTCGATGCCGGTGGCAAGGAAGTCGAGGCTCGCGCCCTCGGCAAAGCGCTCTTCGAGGTGCCCGCCGACGTCAACACCCTGCACCTTGTGGTGCGTGCTGAGCAGGCCGCTCGCCGCAGCGGTACCGCGTCGACCAAGACACGTGGCGAAGTGTCCGGCTCCACTGCCAAGTTGTATCGCCAGAAGGGCACGGGCCGGGCCCGTGCCGGCAGCGTCAAGTCGCCGGTGCGCACGGGCGGCGGCATTGCCTTTGGCCCGCGGCCGCGCAGCTTTGCCATCAAGGTGAACCGCAAAGTCGTGCGCAAGGCCCTGGCCATGGCGCTCAGCAATCGCGCCGAGAACGGCAACGTGTATGTGGCTTCCGGTCTCGACCTGGACGTGCCGAGCACGGCGACCATGAACGAGTTCCTCGTGAACTTGGACATCGCGGCGCCTGTGCTCGTCGTGACGCACGACGAGCCGACCGTTTCCAAGTCGGTGCGCAACCTCACGTACGCGGAAGCGTCCGAGGTCGGTGCACTGTCGACCGAGCAAGTGCTTCGCGCTCGCTCGCTGGTCCTCACGGAGAAGGCGTTCACCGCCCTGAATGAGGCGTAGAGCATGGTAGAAGCAGAAAAGATCATCATCAAGCCGATCATCTCCGAGAAGAGCTACGCGCAGATCGACCACGGCCGGTACACCTTTCAGGTGCACCCGGATGCGCACAAGACGATGATCGCGCAGGCGGTCGCCCAGCTCTTCAACGTGAACGTCGTCGGCGTCTCCACGGCGAACATCCGGCCGAAGCCGAAGCGCCGCGGCGTTTCGCAGGGCCGCACCGCGGCCTGGAAGAAGGCCATCGTGCAGCTCGCGCCCGGCGACAAGATCGAATTCTTCGAGGGCAGGTAATGGGCATCAAGAGATTCAAGCCGACCTCGCCCGGCCGCCGCTTCATGACGGTCGACACGTTCGAGGACGTCACACGCAGCGAGCCCGAGCGTTCGCTGGTCGCCCCTCTCAAGAGGAACGGCGGCCGCAACCGCTACGGGCGCATCACGACGCGCCATCAGGGCGGCGGCCACAAGCGCCGCTACCGGGTGATCGATTTCAAGCGCGACAAAGACGCCGTGCCGGCGAAAGTCGCGCACATCGAGTACGACCCCAACCGCTCGGCGCGCATCGCCCTTCTGCACTACCTGGACGGCGAGAAGCGCTACATCCTGGCGCCTCAGGGCCTCAAGGTCGGCGACATGATCGAGTCCGGCCCCGCCGCCGACATCAAGCCGGGCAACGCGCTGCCTCTCGAGAACATCCCGTCCGGCACGACGATCCACAACCTCGAGCTGCAGCCGGGTCGTGGCGGGCAGCTGGTTCGCAGCGCCGGCACGAGCGCGCAGCTGCAGGCCAAGGAAAAGGGCTACGGCGTCGTGCGCCTGCCTTCCGGCGAGCTGCGCCGCATCCGCCTCACCTGTCGCGCCACGGTGGGCGAGCTGGGCAACTCCGATCACTCCAACATCTCCGGTGGCAAGGCCGGTCGCACGCGCTGGCGCGGGGTGCGCCCGACTGTGCGCGGCACGGCCATGAACCCGGTCGACCACCCGCACGGCGGCGGCGAGGGCAAGACCACGGCCGGCCGTCATCCGGTCACGCCGTGGGGCGTGCCCACGCTGGGCTACCGGACGCGCGCCAACCACAAGCCGTCAGACAAGTTCATAATCCGCGGCCGCAAGCGCGGCAAGCGTGGGTAAGGCAGGAGGCACCTTTTGAGCAGGTCAGCAAAGAAGGGTCCGTTCGTCGACGAGCGCCTCTTGAAGCGCATCGTAGCGATGAACGCCGTCGGCCAGAAGAAGATGATTAAGACATGGTCGCGGGCCTCCACGGTCTTCCCCGACATGGTCGGTCACACCATCGCCGTGCACGACGGGCGTAAGCACGTGCCAGTCTTCATCAGCGAATCAATGGTCGGTCACAAGCTGGGCGAGTTCGCGCTCACCCGCACGTTCCGCGGTCACATCAAGGGCGACCGCTCGGCCAGAAGGTAACGGGTCATGGCAGTAAGAGCACAAGCGAAGTACATCCGCGTCGCGCCGCGCAAGGCGCGTGAAGTCGTCGATCTCATCCGCGGCAAGTCCGTGGTGGAGGCGCGCAGCACACTGTTCTTCGCCAATCGCAACGCTGCCCGCGTGGTCGCCAAGGTCCTCAACTCGGCAGTCGCCAACGCGGAGAACAACAACGCGCTCGCGGCCGACGACCTGTACGTCAAAGAGGCTCGCGTCGACGAGGGTCCGACCCTCAAGCGCTGGCAGTTCCGGGCCATGGGCCGCGTGAACCGCATCCGCAAACGCAGCAGCCACATCACCATCGCCGTGGAGCAGAGGGAGGTCCGTTCCTAGTGGGCCAGAAGGTACATCCGGGCGGCTTCCGTGTCGGTATCATCCACGACTGGAAATCGCACTGGTATACAGAGAAAGAGTTCAAGCAGTTCCTGGCCGAGGACGAGCGCATCCGCACGCACATCCTGCGCAAGCTCGCCCATGCCGGTCTGTCGCGCATCATCATCCGCAAGGACCAGAACAACATCACCATCGACATCCACACCGCGCGGCCGGGCATCGTGATCGGCAAGAGCGGCTCCGAAGTCGATGCGCTGCGTAAAGAGATCCACACGATGACCAAGAAGAACGTGCAGGTCAACATCGTCGAGGTGAAGCGGCCCGAGCTCGACGCCGTGCTGGTGGCGCAGTCCATCGCCGAGCAGCTCGAGAACCGGGTCAGCTTCCGCCGCGCCATGAAGCGCGCCCTGACCAGCGCCATGCGTTCCGGCGCCGCCGGCATGCGCGTGCGCTGCGGCGGCCGTCTGGGCGGTTCCGAGATGGCGCGCAACGAGCACTACAGCGAGGGTCGCGTCCCGCTGCACACGCTGCGCGCCGACATCGACTATGGGTTCCGTGAGGCTCGCACTACGTTCGGCCGCATCGGCGTCAAGGTCTGGATCAACAAGGGCGAGATTCTGCCCGAGGGCTTCCCGATGGACGAGGCCAAGGCGCGCCAGGAGCGCGACGAGCAGCGCCGTGACGATCGCGGTCGCGACCGTGGCCGCGGCGGTCGTCCGCCGCGTCGCGACGGTGGCGGTGGCGGTGGCGGAGGCCGCGGCCCCGGCCGCGGCGGTCCCGGCGGTCCCGGCGGTCCCGGCGGTCCCGGCGGTCCCGGCGGAGGACGAGGGGGCCGGCCTTCCGGCCGCACCGCGCCGCCGACCGGCCGCACCGCGCCGCCGACCGGCCGCACCGCGCCCAGCGGGCGTCAGGCCCCGGCGCCGAAGCCCGCTCCGGCCGCCGATGCGCCCAAGCCCAAGTCCGAGGCCAAGCCGGCCAAGCCGAGCACCGAACAGAGCAGCTGACGGTAGAGAGGACGTAGACGATGCTCCTGCCGAAGAGAATCAAGCACAGGAAACAACAGCGCGGCCGCATGGCCGGGACCGCCAAGGGCACCACGACCGTGGCGTTCGGGCAGTTCGGCCTCAAGGCGCTCGAGTGCGGCTGGGTCACCAACCGCCAGATCGAAGCCGCTCGTATCGCGATGACGCGCCACATGAAGCGCGGCGGCAAGGTGTGGATCAACGTGTTCCCGCACAAGCCCATCACGCGCAAGGCGGCCGAGACGCGCATGGGCGGCGGCAAAGGTTCGCCCGAGTCCTGGGTGGCTGTGGTCAAGCCCGGAAAGATCATGTTCGAACTGGCTGGCGTGAGCGAGCCGGTGGCGCGCGAGGCCCTGCGCCTTGCCGCCCACAAGTTGTCCATCAAGTGCAAGTTCGTGAGCAGGGAGGGGAGTCTTTTTGAAGGCTAGCAAGCTCCGCGAGCTCTCCGACGACGAGCTTATCGTGCGTCTCAAAGACACGCGCAAGGAGCTCTTCAACCTGCGTTTTCAGCACGCGACCGGGCAGCTCGATAATCCGCACAAGTTGAACGCGACGCGCCGCGAGATCGCCCGCCTGATCACCATGCAGGCGGAACGCGAGCGCGAACGCAAGGCAGCCGGTGGTGAAGCCTGATGGCTACGACGAAGAAGACCGATAGCGGCAAGCCAGCCGCCAAGCAGTCGGCCGCGCGCAAGCCGGCGGCCAAGAAGGCCGCGGTCAAGAAGGCCGCGGCCAAGAAGGCCGCCGTCAAGAAGCCCGTCGCCAAGAAGGCCGTCGCGGCTCCCGCGGCGAAGCCGGTCTCGGCCGCCAGGCAGAAGGCCAAGGCCGCGCGCAAGGCGCCGGAGAAGGTGCCGGGTCGCAAAGAGCGCCGCGGCGTCGTCGTCAGCGATGCCATGGACAAGACCATCGTTGTGCGCATCGACGTAGCCCACAAGCACGAGCGCTACGGCAAGGTCGTACGTCGCTCGAGCAAGCTGTACGCGCACGATGAGCAGAACACGGCCGGCATCGGCGACCTCGTGCGTGTGGTCGAGACGCGTCCGTTGAGTGCCACCAAGCGTTGGCGTCTTCTCGAGGTTCTCGAGAAGGCCAAGTAGGAGCAGAGCCGGCAGAGGAAACAAATGATCCAGGTTGAGTCGAGACTACGAGTTGCCGACAACACGGGCGCGCGCGAGATCCTCTGTATCCGGATCCGCGGCGGCTCGAAGCGGCGCTATGCGACGGTCGGCGACATCATCGTCGGCACCGTCAAGACCGCTACGCCGGGTGGCAGCGTCAAGAAGGGCGAGGTCGTCCGCGCCGTCGTGGTGCGCACGAAGAAGGAGTTCGGTCGCAAGGACGGCACGTACATCGCGTTCGACGAGAACGCCGCCGTGCTGATCGACAACCAGAACAACCCGCGCGGGACCCGCATCTTCGGGCCCGTGGCCCGCGAGCTGCGCGAGAAGAACTTCATGAAGATCGTGTCGCTCGCCCCTGAGGTCCTGTAAGGGCCGCGTAGGCGAGGGAGTCGCTGTAACGATGAGCAAGATGAAGATCAGAAAGGACGACCAGGTCAAGGTCGTCAGCGGCAAGGAGACCGGCAAGACCGGCAAGGTGCTGCGCGTCGACATCGAGAAGGGTCGCGTGGTGCTCGAGCGGCTCAACATGATGAAGAAGCACACCAAGCCACACCCGAAGAAGAACCCGCAGGGTGGCGTGATCGAGCGTGAGGCGCCGATAGACGCGTCCAACGTCATGCTCGTGTGCCCGGCCTGCGGCCAGCCGACTCGCGTCGGCTACCGGCTGCTCGACGGCGGCGGCAAGGTCCGTAAGTGCCGCCGCGATAACTGCGGCAAAGACATCGACAAGGCGTAAGTGACGATGGCCAGGCTCAAGGATAAGTTCTTCAAAGAGATCGTGCCCGAGCTCAAGGGAGAGTTCGGCTACCGCAACGTCATGGAAGTGCCGCGTGTCACCAAGGTGACCCTCAACATGGGTGTCGGCGAGGCCAAGACGAACGCCAAGCTGCTCGACGAGGCCGTCAAGGAGCTGGCGCTCATCACCGGCCAGCGCCCGGCGATCACCAAAGCGCGCAAGTCCATCGCCAGCTTCAAGCTGCGCGAGGGCATGTCCATCGGCTGTCGCGTCACCCTGCGCGGCGAGCGCATGTACGAGATGATCGACCGTCTCGTGTCCATCACCCTGCCTCGCATCCGCGACTTCCGCGGTATCTCGCCGAGCCAGTTCGACGGCCGCGGCAACTTCGCCATGGGCGTGCACGAGCAGACTATCTTCCCGGAGATCGACTACGACACGATCGAGCAGTTCCGTGGTCTCAACGTCGTCATCACGACGACCGCCAAGACGGACGAGGAAGGGCGCGCCCTGCTGGCCAAGCTCGGCATGCCGTTCCGTTCGAACTAGGAGCATCTGAAGCATGGCTAAGACATCACTCGTGGTGAAAGCCGGGCGCAAGCAGCGCTACAAGACGCGTGAGTACAACCGCTGCGGCAGGTGCGGTCGCCCGCGCGCGTACTACCGCAAGTTCGGGCTCTGCCGCATCTGCCTGCGCGAGGTAGCGCACCAGGGCGTCATCCCCGGTCTGACCAAGTCGAGCTGGTAAGGAGTCGAGGACCATGTCAATGACGGACCCCATCGCCGACATGCTGACCCGCATCCGCAACGGCAGCACGGCTCGGCACAGCACCGTCGAGATCCCGTCGTCCAGGATGAAGATCGAGATCGCTCGGCTCATGACCGAGCAGGGCTACATCGTCGGCTACAAGACCAAGCAGGGTGAGCACGGCGAGGTCATCATCGTCGAGCTCAAGTACAGCAAGAGCAGGGAACGGGTCATCTCCGGCATCAAGCGCGTCTCCAAGCCCGGGCGTCGTGTGTACGCCAAGAAGGAGTCGTTGCCCAAGGTGCTCGGTGGGCTCGGCACAGCGATCATCTCCACGTCACGCGGCCTTGTGACCAGCGCTGAGGCGCGGAAACTCGGTCTGGGTGGCGAGGTGATCTGCTTCATCTGGTAAGGACGGGACATGTCGAGGATCGGTAGAGCTCCAATCCCGCTGCCCGACGGCGTCGAGTTCGACTACGACAACGCCGTCGTGACGGTGAAGGGCCCCAAGGGTGAACTCACCCAGAGGGTCCCGCGCGAGATGCTCGTCGAGGTCGGCGACGGCGTCATCGAGGTCAAGCGGCCCACCGACAGCGGGCAGCATCGTTCGCTGCACGGGCTCACGAGGACGCTGATCGCGAACATGGTGATCGGCGTCACGGACGGCTTCGAGAAGCGTCTCGAGATCGTCGGTGTGGGCTATCGCGCCAGCGTCAAGGGCAACGCCCTCGAACTGCTGGTCGGCTACAGCCACCCGATGCTCATCGAGCCGCCCGAGCACATCGAGTTCGAGACCCCGCAGGCCACGGTCGTGGTGGTGAGGGGCATCGACAAGCAGGTCGTCGGCGAGATCGCGGCCAAGGTGCGCTCCATCCGCCCGCCCGAGCCCTACAAGGGCAAGGGCATCCGGTATGCCGGCGAGTATGTGCAGCGCAAGGTCGGCAAGCGGGCCTAAGGCTGCCTGAGAGAAGAGGAACGTCAAGAAGATGAGCGCACTCACCATCAGAGAAGCCCGCGCCAAGCGGAAGAAGCGCATCCGAGGCCATATGGAGGGCACGCCAGAACGCCCGCGGGTCTCGGTGTTCCGCTCGAACAAGGCGATCTACGCCCAGATCGTCGACGATGCAGCGGCGGCCACGCTCGTGGCGGCGCGATCGGTCGAGGTCGCGGGCGCCGGACTGAAGAAGTCCGAGGTCGCCAAGAAGGTCGGCGAGCTGCTCGCGCAGCGGGCCAAGGAGAAGGGCATCGAACGGGTCGTCTTCGACCGCTCGGGCTATCAGTATCACGGCCGAGTCAAGGCTCTCGCCGAGGGCGCCCGCAAGGGCGGCCTGGTTTTCTAATAAGGAGATAAGGGACCCCGTGGCTAGAGGATCATTCAACGAAGGAAACGAGCTCAAAGAGCGCGTCGTCGATATCAACCGTGTCGCCAAGGTCGTCAAGGGCGGCCGGCGGTTCTCCTTCACGGCCCTGGTCGTCGTCGGCGATGAGAACGGCCACGTCGGGGCCGGCTACGGTAAGGCGCGCGAAGTGCCGCTGGCCATCCAGAAGGCGATCGAAGACGCAAAGAAGAACCTGTTCACGGTGCCACGCTACAACGGCACCACGACGACCCATAAGGTGATCGGCCGCTTCGGCGCCGCTCGCGTGCTGCTCAAGCCCGCCGCGCCCGGTACCGGCGTCATCGCCGCCGGGGGCGTACGCGCCGTGCTCGAACTCGCCGGCGTGCGCGACATCCTCACCAAGTCGCTGGGGACCACCAATCCCATCAACCTGGTACGCGCCACCGTCGCCGGCCTGCAGTCTCTCAAGACGCCCGAGGGTCAGGCGCGTCTGCGCGGCATCTCGGTGCACAAGGTGCTCGGCTTGGACCAGCGCGAGACGGCGGCCGACGAGACCGCCGCTGCAGCTCCGGCTGCGGAGGCTTGACGAACATGGCGACGTATCTCGAGATCACGCAGACCAAGAGCGCGATCGGCCGGCTCCCGAGTCATCGTGGCACGCTGCGCGCGCTCGGACTCAAGCGCATCCGTCACACCGTGGTTCACGAGGACACCCCCGTGATCCGCGGCATGGTGAACAAGGTCGCGTACCTCCTCGAGGTGCGCCCCGTAACGAAGAAGTCATGACATGGAAGAACTAGGACTGCACAACCTGCGCCCCAACCCGGGCTCAACCAAGGCCACCAAGCGTCTCGGCCGCGGCAAGGGTACCGGCCAGGGCAAGACCGCCGGCAAGGGCCACAAGGGCTACAACGCCCGCTCCGGCGGCGGCGTGCGCCCGGGCTATGAGGGTGGCCAGATGCCGCTCTACATGCGGCTCGGCAAGCTGCGCGGCCCGCACATGAAGAAGAGCATGCCCATCGGCCCGTTCCGGACCTACGCGGTGCCGGTCAACGTCGGCCGGCTTGCTGCGGCCTTCGCCGCCGGCGCCGAGGTCACCCCCGAGGCCCTGGTGGCCAAGGGGATCGTCAAGAACACGCGCACGCCGATCAAGATCCTCGGCGGCGGCGACATCTCCGTGGCGCTCAACGTGCGCATGCACCTGTATTCGCGCAGCGCCGTCGAGAAGCTCGAGGCCGCCGGCGGCAAAGCCGAGTTGCTCTGACCATCTGTACGGGGGGAACGCGGCTGTGAACAACAAGCTGTGGCAGTCGCTTGTCAACGCCTGGAGGCTCCCGGACCTTCGTACCAAGGTCCTCTTCACGGCGGCGATGATCGCGATCTATCGTTTCGGCTCACACGTGCCTGTGCCCGGCGTCAACCTCGCCGCCCTGCAGAAGTTCTTTGACGAGGGCGGCGCCGGTGTCATCGGCTTCCTCGACCTGTTCTCCGGGGGCGCGCTGGCGCGCGTCGCGCTGTTCGCCCTGGGCATCATGCCGTACATCACGGCGTCGATCATCATGCAGCTGCTCACCGTGGTGATTCCCAAGCTTGAGGAGCTTGCCAAAGAGGGCGAGCAGGGGCAGAAGGAGATCACCAAGTACACGCGCTGGCTCACCGTCGGCCTGTCCCTGGTCCAGGCGATGGGCTACCTGGTTCTGTTCAGGAGCCAGAATGCCTTGCCCGACCTGAACTGGTGGCGTGGCGCGCTCATCGTCTCCTGCCTCGTCGCCGGCGCCGTGTTCGTGATGTGGCTCGGCGAGCTCATCACCGCCCGGGGCATCGGCAACGGCATGTCCATCATGATCTTCATCAGCATCGTGTCCCGCATCCCTTCGGGCGCCGCTCAGCTCGTCACCATGGCCCTGCTGACCATCCTTCTCTTCGTGGTCATCGCCCTGGCGGTGGTCGTCGGCGTCGTCTGGATCACCACCGGCGAGCGCCGTGTGCCGGTGCAGTACGCCAAGCGCGTCGTGGGCCGTCGCATGATGGGCGGCACCAGTACCTTCATCCCGCTCAAGGTGAACATGGCCGGCGTCATCCCGGTCATCTTCGCCTCGTCGGTGATGATGATCGTCCCGACCTTCGCGCAATTCCTGGGCACCGGCGGCATCGCCGGCTGGTTCAACCAAACCTTCGGGCCGAACACCTTCCTCTTCATCACCCTCGAAGCCGTGCTCATCATCATCTTCACGTACTTCTACACGGCGGTGACCTTCAACCCGATCGACCAGGCCGACAACCTCAAGAAGTACGGCGGGTTCGTACCCGGCGTGCGGCCGGGCAGACCCACCGCAGAGTACCTGGACCGCATCCTCACGCGGCTCACTCTCCCCGGCGCCCTGTTCCTGGCCGCTCTAGCCGTGCTGCCGTGGCTGATGTCGCGCACGCTCAATGTGCCGTTCTACTTTGGCGGCACCTCGCTGCTCATCGTCGTCGGTGTGGCTCTGGACACCATGCGGCAGATGGAGGCGCAGCTGCTGATGCGCCACTACGAAGGCTTCCTCAAGTAGGGCGGGGTGAATGGCGGACACAGAGCGTAACGTCATCCTTCTCGGCGGCCCCGGCTCCGGCAAGGGCACGCAGGCCGAGCGCATCGTCGCCCGGTTCGGGATGCCGCACATATCCACCGGCGAGATGCTCCGTGCCGCAGTGGCGCAGGGCACCGAGATGGGGCTCGCGGCGCAGAAGTCCATGGAGGCCGGCACGCTCGTTCCCGATGAGGTCGTCATCGGCGTGGTGCGCGACAGGCTCGCCGAGGCCGATGCGCAGGACGGGTTCCTTCTCGACGGCTTCCCGCGGACCATCGCGCAGGCAGAGCGCCTCGACGCCATGCTGGCCGTGGCCGGCCGCGCCGTGACGCACGTGATCTTGCTCGACGTGCCCGAGGACGAGCTCATCCAGCGGCTCGCAGGGCGCCGCATGTGCAAGGGCTGCGAGAAGGGCTATCACGTCGTGTTCGACCCGCCGAAGACGGAAGGCGTCTGCGACGTGTGTGGCGCCGAGCTCTATCAGCGCAGCGACGACAACGAGGCGACGGTCCGCAACCGACTCGGGGTCTACCGCGCGCAGACCGAGCCGCTGGTCGGGTACTACGAGGGCCACGGCGTGCTGAAGACCGCCCACGGCGGCGGGAAGATGCCGGACGAGGTGTTCGAGCAGGTAGAGCGGCTCCTCGCGAGTGCCTGACGCGGCGTGATCGTCCGCAAGTCCGCAGACGAGGTCGCCAAGATAGACGCCGCGGGTGACATCCTCGCGGACTGCCTCGACGTGCTGTCCGCGGAGACGCGGCCTGGAGTGACGACGGCGGCGCTGGATGGTCTGGCGGAGCGTTTCATCCGCGGCAGGGGAGGGGTGCCGACGTTTCTCGGCTATCGGGGCTTCCCGGGTTCGATCTGCGCCTCGCCGAACGACATGGTGGTGCACGGTATTCCGGGCCGGTACCGGGTCGCCGGCGGTGATCTGCTGAGCATCGACGTCGGTGTCACGCTGGACGGCTACGTCGCCGATTCGGCCGTCACGCTGCCGGTGGGTCTCGTCGAAGCCGAGGCTCTGCGGCTGCTCGAGGTGACGGCGGAGTCGCTGGAGGCGGCTATCGCCGAATGCCGCCAGGGCCGCCGCCTGGGCGACGTGTCGCACGCCGTGCAGGAGGTCGTCGAGGCGGCGGGGTTCAGCGTCGTGCGCTCGCTGGTCGGCCATGGGGTCGGCAAGGAAATGCACGAGGATCCGCAGATCCCCAACTACGGGGATGCCGGGCGTGGCCCGCGGCTGGAGGAAGGCATGGTCTTTGCCATCGAACCGATGGTCAATGCCGGCGGGCACGAGGTGGAAGTAGCCGACGATGGGTGGAGCATCTCCACCGCCGACGGCTCACTGTCGGCCCATTTCGAGCATACGGTGGCCGTGGGAAGGAATGGGCCGCACGTGCTCACGCGGCGCAGCTCGGAGCGCGGTGCCGCGTAAGGACGGCGCGACTGCGCAGGCGCGGCTCGTCGGCCGCCGCGCCGCCGCGAACGGCGTGTTTTGCTGGCAAAGTCGTTTGTGGTAGTATTTCAGGTCGCTGTCTGTCGACGAGTAGGGAGTATGGCGAACAAAGAAGAGGCCATCGAGATCGAAGGCGAGGTCGTCGAGGCGTTGCCCAACACGATGTTCAGAGTGCATCTCGACAACAACCACGAAGTGCTCGCCCACATCTCCGGCAAGATGCGCATGAACTACATCCGCATCCTGCCCGGCGACAGGGTCAAGGTGGAGCTTTCGCCCTACGACCTCAGCAGAGGCAGGATCACGTACCGGTTCAAGTAGCGGTCGCACGAGACCGCCCGGAGGCGGTGCGCTGCGGCAGTTGGACTGCCGTGCGCACAATTGAGGATCAGCGATGAAGGTAAGAGCATCAGTCAAGCCGATGTGCGAGAAGTGCAAGGTCATCCGCCGTCATGGCACGGTCCAGGTGATCTGCTCTAATCCGCGGCATCGTCAGAGGCAGGGGTAAGTCCGCATGGCACGTATCGCAGGCGTCAACATCCCGCCGCAGAAGCGGGTCGAGATCGGGCTCACGTACATCTACGGCATCGGCCGGTCCACGTCCAACAAGGTCCTGTCCGTAGTGGGCATCGACCCCAACACCAAGGTCCGCGACCTCACCGAAGAAGAGATCGTGCGGCTGCGCGACGCGATCGCCCGCGACGTCTCGGTCGAGGGCGATCTGCGGCGCGAGCGCTCGCAGAACATCAAGCGGCTCATGGACATCGGCTGCTACAAGGGCATCCGCCACCGTCGTGGCATGCCGGTGAACGGGCAGCGCACTCGTACCAACGCCCGTGCGCGCAAGGGTCCTAAGAGGACGATCAGCGGTAAGCGCAAGAAGTGACCGCGAGAGCAGCCGGAGGAGTAAAGCAGAGTGGCTAAGCCTCAGAGAGCCAAAGGGCGTCAGCGCCGCAGGGTCCGCAAGAACATCGCCGTGGGCCAGGCGCACATCAAGACGTCGTTCAACAACACGCTGGTGACGCTCACCGACAAGGAGGGCAACGTCATCGCGTGGGAGAGCGCCGGATCGGTCGGCTTCAAGGGTTCGCGCAAGAGCACGCCCTTCGCCGCCCAGGTCACGGCCGAGTCCTGTGCCAAGAAGGGCATGGATCACGGCCTTCAGAAGGTAGAGGTCTTCGTGCGCGGGCCGGGCTCGGGCCGCGAGACCGCGGTACGCTCGCTCCAGGCCGCCGGCCTCGAGATCATCAGTGTCAAAGACGTGACGCCGGTACCGCACAACGGGTGCCGTCCGCGTAAGCGTCGCCGGGTCTAGGAAGGTCCACGTGGCGAAAGATACATCACCGCAGTGCAAACAGTGTCGCCGTGAGGCGGTCAAGCTCTTCCTCAAGGGAGAGCGTTGCCTCACCGACAAGTGTGCCGTCGAGCGCCGTATGTACCCCCCGGGGGAGCACGGTCGTGGCCGCATCAAGCAGAGCGAGTACCTCCTCCAGCTGCGCGAGAAGCAGAAGGCAAGACGCTACTACCAGGTGCTCGAGAAGCAGTTTCATCACTACTACGAGGTGGCGAGCCGCAAGCAGGGCATCACCGGCGAGAACCTGCTGTGCCTCCTCGAGATGAGGCTCGACAACGTCGTGTACCGTCTCGGCTTTGGCGCTTCGCGTCGCCAGGCACGGCAGCTGGTGCGCCACGCGCACTTCAGTGTCAACGGCCGCAAGGTCGACATCCCGTCGTATCAGGTCCGTCCCGACGACATCGTCGCCGTGCGGCCCAGCAGCAAGGCGGCCGAAACCGTTCGCGCCGCTACCGACCTTACTTCGTCGGTCGCACCGTGGCTGCTGGTCGACCACGACAACCTCACCGGCAAGGTCCTGCGCGCTCCCGAGCGCGACGAGATCGACGCACCGGTGCAGGAACAGCTCATCGTCGAGCTCTACTCCAAGTAATCCGCTGCAGCAGCTATCCCGCGGCGAAGACTCTACAGGAGGCCCGTTGCTACAGTTTCAGATGCCCAACATTACCCGTGAGCAGCTAGCCGGCAACCGGGCGCGTTTTGAGGTCGAACCGCTCGACCGCGGCTTCGGGCATACGTTCGGCAACGCCCTGCGCCGGGTCTTGCTGTCGTCGCTCGAAGGAGCGGCCGTAGCTTCGGTCAAGATCGAAGGAGCGGCCCACGAGTTCTCCACCATCAAGGGCATGAAGGAAGACGTCACCGACGTCATCCTCAACCTCAAGGGACTCGTCTGTCGGCTGCACGGCGAACTGGGCGAGGTCCAGGTACGTCTGTACAAGGACAAGCCCGGCAAGGTCGTGGCCGCCGATATCGACATCCCGGCCGAGCTCGAGATCCTCAATCCGGACCACCACATCGCGACGCTGTCGGACGGCGGGGCCATCGAGATGATGCTCACCATCCGCCGCGGCACCGGCTACGTGCCCGCGGAGGGCAACAAGACGCCCGAGACGGTCATCGGGGTCATCCCGATCGACTCGATCTTCAGCCCCATCAGGCGCGTCTCGTATCACGTCGAGAGCGCCCGCGTGGGGCAGCGCACCGACTACGACAAGCTGATCCTCGACATCACCACCAACGGCGCCCTGATGCCGGAAGAGGCGCTGCGTCAGGCCGCCGATCTTCTGGTCGACCGGATGTCGATCTTCACCGACCCCGATCGCACGCGTTCGTCCGAGGAATACCCCATCGAGGGTCTCGGCCAGGCGCTCGCGGGCGGCGGCATGGACGACGTGCTCATCGAGGAGTTGGAGCTCGGCGTCCGTTCGTACAACTGCCTCAAGCGCGAGGGCATCCAGACCGTCGGCGACCTGGTCTCCAAGACCGAGGCCGAACTGCTCAACATCCCGAACTTCGGCAAGAAGAGCATCGACGAGGTCAAGGAGAAGCTCACCGAGCGCGAGCTCTCTCTGCGGGGTGACGAGTAACATGCGCCATCAGAATTCAGGTCGCAAGTTCAACATGGCGCCCGACCAGCGCAGGGCGCTGCTCTCGGGTCTGGCCTGTCAGCTTCTCGAGCACGAGAAGATCAAGACCGGCGTGGCGCGCGCCAAAGAAGTGCGCCCCATGGTCGAGGAGGCCATCACGCTGGGCAAGCGCGGCGATCTTCATGCTCGCCGGCAGGCCATCGCCATGCTCCGCAACAAGAAGATCGTGTACAAGCTGTTCAACGACGTGGCCCCGCGCTACGCCGATCGCAGGGGCGGCTACACGCGTATCATCAAGCTCGGGCCGCGCCCCGGCGACGGCAGCGAGCAGGCATACATCGAGCTGGTCTAGCGACAGACTCGCAGACGCGAGACGCGAGACGCGAGGGGCGGGCGGCCGAAGGGCCTCCCGCCCCTCGCGTCGTTCCGGGGTCGGGCGGTCGCCGGCGCCGATGCGGTAGGCTTCGCCCGGTATGACTGCCTCGCCCGCGCCCACGACCGCGCCATTGATCGACATCTCCGGCCTGCATTATCGCTACCCCGGGGCGCGGGCCGACGCCCTCGCCGATCTGGATCTGCAGATCGGCGAGGGCGAGTTCGTCGCGGTGGTGGGCGCAAACGGCTCGGGCAAGTCGACTCTGGCGCGTCTGGCGGGGGGGCTCGACAAGCCGGCCGCCGCACGGCGCGCCTTGGCCTGCGGCCACGATCTGCTCACGGAGGCCGGCCGTCTCGCCGCTCGCCGCGACGTCGGCGTGCTCTTCCAGAACCCCGAGAACCAGCTCGTCGCACAGTGCGTCGAGGACGACGTCGCCTTCGGCCTGGAGAACCTCGGGTGGGCGGCGCCGCAGATCCGCCGGCGAGTGGACGAGATGCTGTCCCGCTTCCGCCTCGAGGACCTTCGTCTGCGCGAGCCGCACCTGCTGTCCGGTGGCCAGAAGCAGCGCACTGCTTTGGCCGGCGTACTCGCCGTCCCGCGCCGCGCGCTCGTGCTCGATGAGCCGACGGCGATGCTCGACCCGGCCGGCAGGCGCGAGGTGCTGGCCGCGGTCGCCGGGCTGCACGCCGAGGGTCTCGCCATCGTGTACGTGACCCAGGAGATGGACGAGGTGGTCACTGCCGACCGGGTGATCGCCCTGGAGCGGGGGACCGAGGTGTACTCGGGCAGCCCGAGCGGGCTTTTCGCCGACACCGGCCTCGTGCGCCGGCTGCGCCTCGGCCTGCCGGCGGCGGGCGAGCTTGCGCTCGCGCTCGCAGAGCGCGGGCGCGGCCCCGTCCGCCTTCCGTTGACGATGGACGAGTTGCTGGCCGGCTTCGCGGGCTCGGCGTGAGACCGGCCGGCCGTGCCGGGTCGCGACCGGGGTCTGGCCCGGTCGAGCCCGGGATGAGCCTCAGCTGCCGAGGCATGTCCTTCAGCTACGAAGTGGGCGGTACACAGTTGCCGGCACTCCGTGGTGTGAGCTTCGAGCTGCCGGCGGGCGGTTCGCTGGCGCTGCTCGGAGCTTCGGGCGCCGGAAAGACCACGTTGCTGCAGGTCCTCCGCGGCCTCGACCGGGCTGACAGTGGCGCCGTGCTGCTCGACGGAGTCGAGCCCGACGCCGCCGCCTACGCCGACCTCCAGCGCGAGGTGGGGCTCGTGTTCCAAGCCGCCGAGCTGCAGCTGTTCGCGGCGACGGCGCGGGAGGATGTCGCCTTTGGCCCGCGCCGTCTGGGCTGGCCGGCGGCCGACG
>Ga0209585_10000071_pt1 | contig 36630 bp, 36 predicted proteins | sample NGEPerone_FD_185491 | JGI IMG/M metagenome (GOLD analysis project Ga0209585, IMG submission 185491) | Arctic peat soil microbial communities from the Barrow Environmental Observatory site, Barrow, Alaska, USA - NGEE Permafrost154B-one... | ecosystem: Environmental > Terrestrial > Soil >... | reverse complement strand
AGCATCAATGTCTTTCTGGCTATCCAACATGATCCGAAAGTCTTTGTATTGCTTCGCACCAGGGTAAGTTTTAAAGACTTTTGCCGATGCCTCTCCCCAGTCGACATCACACAGCGCAACGATGTTTTCAGTTTTTGCAACATTGGCCAGATTACCTCTGCCCATTCCCGCAATACCAACACCGGCGATGTTCAGTTTATCACTTGGGGCAATATGCCCTAATCCTGAAACTGCATGAGCAGGAACAATCATAAAACCGGCCGATGCAAGTGTGGAACTACCTATGAATCCTCTGCGGCTCATGGGTCTCGAAGCGCTGTTCTTCATAACTGTAATATTAAGGTGAGTAGTAACTTTGGTGATCAATCCTACAAATTTAATAAAATGAATGAAAACAATGATCGGTGAACTTTATGAATTTTGCAGAAAATACCTCATTTCCATTTTACGGCTTTGAAAACGATCTGTGAGTAGTCATTTCTTTCGTAAAGTACACCAATTCGGTTCTTACTGATTTTTACAATATCGGAATAGGCAGTAAAGTCAGATTTCTTCTTTCCGGGATTCTTATCAATCGGGTAGGAGAGCGGCCATGATAAACCTTCATCTTTGCTTATCCTAAGTGTAAGATTATTGCGCTCGTTTGGATCGGCAGCATTACAGAAGGCAATAATATTTTTCCCTTTTCTGGTTCCAATATTCAGAATTGTTCCTTCACAAACCGGATCAGGAAGGTTTTTATCGAAATAGACACTATCCCAGGATTCACCACCATTATCGCTGATAGCTACAATCCGTGCCCTGACATTACCTTTCTGATTTCTTGCATTTAACATCAACCGACCATTTGAGAGTTCTGCGGCGCTGCATTCATTGCTTCCCGGTAAATTTACGTTCTCACTTATTTTAAAGGATTTGCCATGATCGTCGGTATAAAACCCGTGTGAAAAATAGTCGTCGTTATTTTTTTGAGGCTTTCCTTCGGAATGATTAGCTGCAATGTAAATTCGGCCTTTGTAAGGCAAAGATGCAAACTGCATAGCATGCCCTGGAGTGTTGGCATAATGGCGCCAGTCCTCTATGAAATTGTAGGAAATATTGATTTTAGGCTGATTAGGTTTATGAACCTGAATTGTAATGTTTACCGGTTCGGACCACGACCTTCCTTCATTAATGGATGTTTTGTACCAAACCTCACGGAGTCCATTCCCTTTCCGGACTTCACCCTCATGGTTATTACCGGTATTGTAAAACAGGAAAATTCTTCCTTCCGGATATTTTGGATCGAGTAAGTCTACAACCGGGGCGGGATTCCCGGCCTGGAGATTGTTGTAATCAACAACTGTCTCAATAGAACTCCAGGTTCTCCCCTGATCTTTGCTCCGTTTCAGGACAATATTAATATCACCAAAATCGCCTGATCCGTTCACCCGCCCTTCTGCAAAAGCCAACAAATCGCCTTGGGGCAATTGAATAATTGCTGGTATTCTGTAGCTTTTATGACATTCGGTACCGGAAGTAAAAACCGGAACATTGTTTTGCTGAGCTTTAATGTTGAAGTTTAAAAAGCAGATTATCAATATTGTAAATGAATATCGCATAGTTTTGAGGGAATTATTCAGAAGTGAGTTATTGTATTTCGATCTAAAAGTAAAAATAAATTTTCTGTTCCTTCATCTCTCAAGGGTAGGCTTGAGTAATTTATAAAATTAGGGTTGCAGTGAATCAGTCAGGTTCAAATCCGCAAGACATTCCTTCTTTTCTTTAAATATTTCTTTTCGTCATTTGGTAGAATAAATCAGAATGTTTACTTTTGCACTCCAATTGTTCAGGATGGCTCTAAAAGAGGAGATGTAGGTTTCCCGCCAGCCGGACCCAAATAAAATAAATTGTAAGAATGTACGCAATTGTAGAAATCGCCGGACAACAGTTTAAGGTTGAGAAAGAAAGAAAGGTTTACGTGCACCGTCTTCCGCAGGATGAAGGAGCGGAAGTATCTTTCGAAAGAGTATTGTTAATTGACAATGAAGGTGTTATCAGTATTGGTGCTCCTGTAGTTGAGGGTGCAAAAATCACTGCAACAGTGCTTAAGCACCTCAAGGGTGACAAAGTGATCGTTTTCAAGAAAAAACGCCGTAAGGGTTACAAAAAGAAAAATGGTCATCGTCAATACCTGACACAAATTCAAATTACTGACATTTTAGCGTAAATTTTAAAAAAGATTATCCATGGCACATAAAAAAGGAGCGGGTAGTTCGAAGAACGGCCGCGAATCAGAAAGCAAACGCCTGGGCGTAAAGATTTATGGTGGACAAGCTGCTACTGCTGGTAATATTCTTATCCGTCAGCGCGGAACTGCACACCATCCCGGAGCAAATGTTGGAATTGGCAGAGATCATACGCTTTTTGCATTGATCGATGGTACTGTTGAATTCCGCAAGAAGAGAAATGACAAATCGTACGTTTCTATTCTCCCTTATAAATCTGTAGAGTAAATCCGGATTTAGGAAAACGATATTAATCTCCTGTTTTGTTACTTTGGTAATGAAACAGGAGATTTTTTATTTGTACTTTTGCTTCTAACGAAATGGTTTTGTGCCGAAATCGATTAAACGAATGGTTTTGTGCTGAAATCAATTAAACGATTTTACGCTAAAAAAGAGAAAATATTATTTCACGCCAAGATGCGCTGAGCGCAAAGTTAAGAAATAGAGATTATTAGATATGCTAAATTTAAAATTCATACAGGAAAATCCCGAGTTGGTCATCGAACGTCTTGCTGTAAAGCGGTTTGATGCACGGGCAATTGTGGAGAAAGTGATCGCATTGTACCAGAGACGCAATGAGGTACAAATTGTGGCTGAAGCCCAAAAAGCCGAAATGAATCAGCTTTCGAAAGTAATAGGACAACTATTTAAGGATGGGAAAGCAGCAGAAGCCAATTCTGCAAAAGAAAAGACAGTTGAAATCAAAGATCAGATCAAAAATCTTGAAAGTGAATTTGATATGATTGATACAGAACTCGCTCAACTCCAGGTATTACTTCCAAATCTCCCATCACCGTTGGTTCCGGTAGGAAAAGGTGCAGAGGATAATCTGATTGTTGCTACAGGTGGTGTAATACCAGTTCTGCCAGAAGGTGCTAAACCTCACTGGGAATTGGCTACTCAATACGATTTGATTGATTTTGAGCTTGGTGTAAAGATTACTGGTGCTGGCTTTCCGGTTTACAAAGGTTATGGAGCCAGAATTCAGCGTGCATTGATCAACTTTTTTCTCGATCAGGCACGTGAACATGGTTACCTGGAGGTTCAGCCACCTTACCTTGTGAATGAAGCTTCCGGATTTGGTACAGGACAACTTCCCGATAAAGAGGGGCAAATGTACCACGACAAAACTGACAATCTTTATTTGATTCCGACAGCCGAAGTACCAGTTACTAATATTTTTCGCGATGTGATTGTTGAGGCAAAAGATCTGCCAATCAAAACGGCTGCATATTCTGCCTGTTTCCGCAGAGAAGCCGGATCGTATGGCAAGGACGTACGTGGATTGAACCGTTTACATCAGTTCGACAAGGTGGAGATTGTTCAGATTGCCCATCCAGATAAATCGTATGACTCGTTGAATGACATGGTGGCATACGTACAGACACTCGTCGAAAAGCTGGAATTGCCTTATCGTATTCTGCGTCTGTGTGGCGGGGATATGGGCTTTACCTCTGCGCTTACCTACGACTTTGAAGTGTGGTCGGCGGCTCAGGAGCGGTGGCTCGAGGTTTCATCCGTTTCAAACTTTGAGTCTTTTCAGGCTACTCGTTTAAAACTCCGCTTCCGAGAGGAGGGACATACTAAACCACAAATTGCTCATACTTTAAATGGAAGTGCTTTGGCATTGCCCCGGATCGTCGCTGCAATTCTCGAAAATTATCAGACAGCTGATGGGATTCGTGTTCCAAAAGTTCTCGTACCCTATTTAGGCGGGTGTGAAATAATCAGATAAACAGATTTTATTTCTGTGCGGAAAGCTGGTTTCGATTGAAACCAGCTTTTTTTTTAACATTTATTAATTATTTAATATTCATTATTTGATAGTTATTTTTCAGATAAACAGTTAGATAATGTTTTTTAACATTGCAAGATTCATCTTTAAATTTCTTTTTCGCAATAATTCAGGATAATTCATCAAATTGGTGATTACTTTTGCCAACGTTTTCTCCAAAAAATTAGGATAGATTAATAGTTTAATCTTTATGAATAAACAACATACCGGAATTGGTAAGGTTTCTGCGGCTGGCTTGATCATTACTTTAGGAATTGTGTTTGGTGATCTGGGTACAAGCCCTCTTTATACAATTAAAGCAATTATCAATGCTTCCACCGAGTACAACGAACTTTTAATTTTCGGGGCCTTATCCTGCGTATTCTGGACACTTACTTTGCAAACTACAATCAAGTACGTTATTATTACTCTTCGGGCTGATAATCATGGAGAAGGGGGTATTTTTGCGCTTTTTGCGCTGATCCGGCGAAAAAACAATTGGGTGGCTATATTTACAATGATCGGCGGGAGTGCATTATTGGCTGACGGCGTAATAACTCCGGCTATTACAGTTACCTCCGCTGTCGAAGGATTACGATTGATACATCCCAATATTGCAGTGGTTCCTGTTGTAATTACTATTTTGTCTGGCCTTTTCTTTTTCCAGCAATTCGGAACGGGCTTTATGGGAAAGATTTTTGGACCTGTGATGCTGATCTGGTTTTCTATGCTTGTTGTATTAGGCATGAGCTATCTGATCAAAGATCCGGGGGTTTTGGTAGCAATAAATCCAATGTATGCCATACGTTTTATAAGTAACTTCCCCAATGCAATTATACTTTTGGGTGCAGTCTTTTTAGCCACGACGGGTGCGGAGGCATTATATTCTGATCTTGGGCATTGCGGAATTAAAAATATTCGCATTTCGTGGATGTTTGTGAAAACTGCGTTGCTCATCAATTATTTTGGCCAAGGTGCATTTCTGATTCACCATCTCGACACGATGACTAGCACCAATCCTTTTTATGCAATTATGCCTCAGTGGTTTATTCTGCCTGGTGTATTTATTGCAACTGCGGCTTCTATTATTGCCAGTCAGGCGTTAATCAGTGGTTCATATACAATTATTAGCGAAGCAGTATCTCTGAATATATGGCCAAAAGTTCGAATTTCGTATCCTACAGATATTAAGGGACAGGTTTATATTCCATTTGTTAACTGGTTTCTTTGGATTGCATGCACCTTTGTGGTTATCTATTTTGGCGAATCATCGCGAATGGAAGCTGCTTATGGTCTCTCAATTACGATTACTATGATTATGACCACTTTGCTGTTGTCATTTCATCTTCGGCTGCGTCGGGTTCATCCTATTCTTATCGCCTTGATGCTTCTGGTCTTTCTTTCTATTGAAGGAACCTTTTTGTATGCTAATCTTCATAAATTTTCAAACGGAGGGTGGCTGACGATCGCTTTGGCTTTTGTATTTTTCTTGGTAATGTATGGATGGTATTTTGGACGGAAAATCAAGAACCAGTATATCAGTTTTGTGAATTTTAAAAAGGATCCGGATATCTTTAAAGCACTTAGCAATGATTCTTCTGTTACTAAAATTGCGACTAACCTGGTATACATTACGAAAGCAAATCGTGTTGACCAGATTGAGTCGAAAATCATGTACTCAATTTTCAATAAGCATCCTAAAAGAGCAAGTACTTATTGGTTTCTTCATATTGACAGTCTTGAAACTCCCAATACCTTTGAGTATGTTGTTCACCATATAATACCTGGTGTATTAATTAAAGTTGATTTCAGATTGGGCTTTAAAATTGAGCGCAAAATTAATCTGTACTTCAAGGAAGTGATTGAAGATTTAGTAAAAAGTGGTGAAATTAGTATGGTTAGTCAGTATGAATCACTCAAGGCACATTCGATACCTGCTGATTTTCTTTATATTAACCTTGACAGAATCCTAATAAGTGATTATAAGTTGCCACCTCTTAAGATATTTATTATGACACTTCATAATTTTGTAAGGCGCTTAAGTATAACTGATGTAAAGGCACTGGGACTTGACTCATCTAATGTGATTGAAGAGAAGGTTCCAATCGTAATTGATCAGCAAATCAAAAAGAGAATTGTAAGGGTTAATAAGGATTTGCCGGTCTAAATAATAGTTTTTCGCGCCACATTTTTCCTTTTCTCACAGTTTGATAAACTTTTTGTCGCTTATATTTGTTTAACTAGTTTTACTATTGTTTAAACAGATGATGTGAAAAGTGTTAATTATCAATCCAGGCGCAATGGCTTCTGTTAATCTTTACGATCATGTTTCGTTCGAAATCAGTAAGTTAGTAACCAAAACTTACAGTACATCGTTTTCAATTGCTGTAAGCTTTCTTGAAGCTCATGTTCAGAAGGCAATATACAGTATTTATGGTTTCGTCCGCTTTGCTGATGAAATAGTGGATTCTTTTGATCGGTATGATAAGGATATTCTCATTGATAAATTTGAAAGAGATTATTACGATGCTTATAAAAGCGGAATAAGCCTGAATCCTGTATTACATTCTTTTCAGGTAATTGTAAAGCGTTATCATATTCCTAATGAACTGATACAATCTTTTTTGAAAAGCATGAAGGCCGATCTTTATAAAACAAAGTACAGTTGTAAATCAGAGATTGACGAATATATATACGGATCTGCCGATGTTGTAGGATTGATGTGTCTTAAAGTTTTTACAGACAAGGATGATGCATTGTATGAGAAACTGAAGCTGCCAGCAAAAAAATTGGGATCTGCATTTCAGAAAGTGAATTTTTTACGCGATCTGAAGAGTGATTTGGAATTTCTTGATAGACAATATTTCCCGGAAATAGGAGATGGCTCGTTTGATGATGGTATTAAAACCGAGATAATTATGGATATTGAGAAGGATTTTCAGGCTGCCAGAAAAGGAATTCCGAATCTGCCGGAAGATGCAAAACTGGCCGTCCTTATTGCATTTTATTATTACGAACGATTGTTGAACAAAATCCGGCATACTCCGGCCAGCAAATTAATGGCTGCACGAATCAGAATATCTGGAACCCGCAAAATGGTGTTACTTGCCAAGGCTTTGGCCGTATATAGGCTTAAACTGATTTAAATTGTAGCATATGGCATCTAATTCCTTAACAGACGAGACATTTGTAATACTTGTCGACGAAATTGACAATCCAATTGGTATGATGGAAAAGATGGAGGCTCATCGGAAAGCCTGTCTTCACAGGGCCGTTTCTGTCTTTATCACGAATTCACAAGGCGATTGGATTTTACAGCGGAGAGCTTTTAATAAGTATCATTCCAACGGATTATGGACTAACACCTGTTGCAGCCATCCATATCCTAACGAATCATCCCTCGCTGCTGCAAACCGGCGATTGATTGAAGAAATGGGAATTGATTGTTCACTAACAGAAATCTTCAGTTTCATATATAAGGAACCGCTGGATAACGAATTGACGGAGCATGAACTGGATCATATTTTCGTTGGCGTTTCGGACGATTTTCCAAAATTGAACAACGATGAGGTTGTTGATTGGAAAGCGGTTTCTTTCAGTGAATTGCATGCTGATATGATCACCAATCCTGATTCCTATTCGGTTTGGTTCCGAAAATTGTATAAAAAAGTAAATGATTTTGTGTTGGACCATTAACTTACTATTTTGAATTCGTTTTTCCACTTTCATTTTAAATTGCACTTTTATGTATGTATATCTGGCGCTGGAAATATTTGCAATTTTGGTTCCGCTAATTTACAGTTACGACCGGAAGCTTCAGTTTTACGTAAAAATCAAATCTGTTGTAGTTTCACTTGTTGTTGTGGGTTCTTTTTATATTTTGGGCGATATTTTATTTACAAAATACGGTGTCTGGGGCTTTAATCCACGATATCATTCAAGTATTATGCTATTTAAATTGCCATTGGAGGAGTGGTTATTTTTTATCGTTATCCCTTATGCCAGCTTGTTTTTACACGATACCCTTGTCTATCTATTTCCAAATGTACAGTTAAGTAATTGGCAGACAAAGGCTGTATCCGTTATTGTTGTTATGATCCTGGGAACAGTAGTATTCTTGAATACAGAAAAAGCTTATACTGCTATCTATGGAAGTGTCGCAATATTTGCAATTTTTTTAGGATCAATCGGTTCAACGCATCTACTTAACCGGTTTTATCTTACTTTTATGGTAATTCTTGTTCCGTTTTTTTGTGTGGATTCTGTGCTAACCGGGAGTTTTATACCCGACGAGGTCGTTTGGTACAATAATATGGAAAACCTTGGTATTCGAATCTTTACTGTTCCGGTTGAGGACGTCAGTTATGCATTTAGTTTGGTTTTATTTAATCTGTTGTTAATAAATAAATTAGAAGGTCGCTTTGCAAAAAGTGCCGTCCATTGCTAATCTATTCGTTTATGGAAATAATGTCGAAATATTTGCTCCGGCAAAAATTGAACACAATTATATTGTTTGTCATTTTTTACACTGTCGGAGTCGCTGGAATTGGAATTCCGCTTACACAACGCTTCTTTATTATCTTAATTCCGTATGCATTGCTTTTGAGTTTTATTGCTATTTTGCTGTTTCATAAATCGTTGCATAGTGGAAATACAAGGGTTGTTTTTTTTACAATCATATTAGTCAGTTATATAGTTGAAGTTGTTGGCGTTAATTCGCAGATTGTTTTTGGAAAATACATCTATGGCAGCGGTTTGGGATTGAAAGTGTTTGGTACTCCGCTGTTGATAGGAATTAACTGGGCGATGCTTGTGTATTGCAGCGCATCAATTATGGAACGGTTCCGGTTGCCGATAGTTTTGCAAGTGATTTTAGCATCGGTTTTAATGGTTATTTATGATGTAGTATTAGAGCAAGTCGCGCCATTTCTCGACATGTGGTACTGGAACGGGAATTCTGCTCCACTTCAAAACTATTTAGTTTGGTTCGTTTTTGCAATGATTTTTCACTGGCTTGTAAAATGGAAAAAGATTAGAACAGAAAATCCATTAGCATCAGCCATTTTCGTTTGTCAGTTCCTGTTTTTTGCAGCTATTTTGATTTTCATAAAGTAAAACCAATGGTTTTAAAAGCCAGACACCATTTCTTTATCTATCCATTTTTTAAGTGGTACGCTGGTTTGATCATCCATAGGCATTTTGGCCAGGTTGAACTGAATAAGGAGTTTAATGATCGCAATTTACCGGTTTTGTTGCTGGCAAACCATGTAAGTTGGTGGGATGGTTTTTTTGCAATGTTTTTGAATGTTAAGGTATTGCGAAGGAAATTCCATTTTATGATGCTTGAGGAACAATTAAAGAGATTTTCCTTTTTTAATCAAACAGGTGGATATTCAATCCGAAAGAAATCTCGTGAAACTGTCGAATCCATCAATTATACTGCTGAATTGCTTCGTAGCCAAAGAAATATGGTGCTGATTTTTCCCCAAGGTAAAATAGAGTCGCTTTATAAAACTTCATTTCAGTTTGAATCCGGGATAAGCCATATAATAAAAAAAACCGGTTGTGATATTCACATTCTTTTCATGGCAAACCTGATCGACTATTTTTCGTGCCGGAAACCGGGTATCTACATGTATGTTTCTGAATATAAAAGCAATAAATTTGATGCAAAATCGATTCAGGAAGCCTACAACTTGTTTTACAGTCATTGCATTGCAGACAACTCCCTTAAAGCTGAATCGTGATGTTGTACCTCGCTGCATTTATTTTTGTTTTTACAGCGGTACAGTTATTTGTTGCTGCCACTAACCTTTTTTTTAAACCCAAGCTTAATAAGATTCCGCTACAAGGAAATCCCATTATTTCGGTTTTAATCCCTGCCAGAAACGAAGCGGAAAACATCGGTGTTCTTCTGACCGATCTTATCAACCAGCATTACCAAAATATTGAAATTATTGTTTTCGATGATCAGTCGGATGACCAGACAGTTGAAGTCGTGCGTGCTTTGGCTGAAACCGATTCACGGATTAAATTAGTCAGATCAGATGGTTTACCCACCGGTTGGCTTGGAAAAAATTTTGGCTGTTATTCTTTATCATTACATGCTAAAGGCGAATATTTACTGTTTCTGGATGCTGATGTGAGGATCGGTGAAGATATCATCCTGTCTGCGGTTTCCTATTCCGAAAAGTATTGTCTCGGATTACTTTCTATTTTCCCGGAGCAGATCGTTATCACTTCTGGCGAGAAAATGACAGTCCCAATCATGAATTATATACTGTTATCGCTTCTCCCTTTACCGCTGGTACAATGGACCCCTTTTCGGTCACTGGCAGCAGCCAACGGGCAATTCATGCTTTTTGATACGTCGATTTACAACCGTTTTAAGCCCCATGTACATGTGAAGAACTGCAAAGTAGAAGATATCGAAATAGCACGTTATTTAAAAGAGAAAAGAATTCCTATTGCTTGTCTTACGGGCAACAAATCGATCCGTTGCCGGATGTACAACAGTTTTGGTGATGCGGTCAGAGGTTTTTCGAAGAACATCATTTCTTTTTTTGGAAATTCTTTTCTTTTGGCTGTAATATTTTGGTTTATAACAACACTTGGTTTTATTCCTGTCCTAATTTCCTTTTCAGTCAACTTTCTTGTTGTATATATTGTTATGCTTTTGTTGATCAGGTTATTTGTTGCATTGACCAGTCATCAGCGGATATTGGATAGTTTCCTATACTTCATTCCCCAGCAATTGGTAATGGGAGTTGTGATGTTCCGTTCTTTTATGAATAAATATTTTTTTCATTACCAATGGAAAGGTCGAAGTATTGGATAACGATTGTTTTTTTTGGATTATTTGCCTTAAGTCTGAAGGGAAGTAACAAAAGCGATGTTTATAATTCCTATATTAATAATCATATGTCGGTTTGGAAGTCTGTGATTGATCAATTAAACTATCAAGCTGATAAGCCAAACGAATTACGCTACGAACTTCTTAATTACCAATATGGATACATCGGATGGTGTCTGGGAAATAACCATAAAGACGAAGCACTTATTTATTTAAAATTTGCTGAGGAGAATGTGAAGTTACTCGAATCAAGAAAGTTTGATCTTTCATTGATAAATGGCTACAAATCTGCATTGTACGGTTATCGCATTGCAACAAATAAATTTTCGGCGCCTTTTGTTGGACCTAAAAGCTCCGACTGTGCCAAACTGGCAGTCCTCCTCGATCCCAATCAGCCTTTTGGATATTTTCAGCTGGGAAATGTGAAATTTCATTCGCCGTCATTGATGGGTGGATCGAAAACTGAAGCAATCGGATATTATCTGAAAGCCAAGGCGATAATGGAGAAAAAAGATGGTGAAATTCAGGGGGACTGGAACTACCTGAGTTTGCTTGTCACTATTGCTCAGGCTTATGAATCAATTAATGATAATGCAAAAGCAAAATTGATGTACGAGGAAATACTGAAATTTGAACCCGGTTTTAACTGGGTTAGAGACGATTTGTACCCTCGTTTATTAGCGAAAATAAAAAAATAAAGATGCAGAAAAGTGTACTTGTTGTTGGCGCTGGAATAGGGGGCCTTGCTACTGCGCTGAGATTGGCAAAAAAAGGGTATAAGGTGGAGATTATTGAAAAGAATGGTCAGGCAGGTGGAAGGCTTAATCAATTGAAAAAGGATGGATTTACATTTGATACGGGTCCTAGTTTCTTTAGCATGTCCTACGAATTTAAGGATTTTGCCAAAGATTGCAACATTGAACTTCCTTTCAAATATGTGGCACTCGATCCGTTATATACCGTTAACTTTAGCCGTAGTCCCAAAACTTACAGTCTTTACAAGGATATTCATAAGTTAGCCGAACAGTTTAAAGATGTGGAGCCCGACTTTGAAATCCAAATGCGCAAATACCTAAAAAAAGGCAAAGCGTTATTCAATGATACAGTTGATATTGTAATTAAGGAAAACTACAACTCGGTGTTTGCATACCTGATCACACTGATGAAAGTGAATCCGGTTCATCTGCCCATCCTTTTCAGGAATTTTTGGCAGCAGGTTTGTCGTTATTTTTCATCGGATGATGCGCGTGAAATTATTTCGCTAGTCGCATTTTTTCTGGGTAGAACCCCTTTCGATACTCCTGCTGTTTACACGTTGCTCTCCTACACCGAATTTGAACACGACGGTTACTATAATGTCGAAGGCGGCATGTATAAGATCGTCGAAGGGATTGTTGAAGAGCTTCGGAAAGAGAATGTGTCGATTACTTACAATACAGAAATTATTGATTTTGTGGCAAATGGACGAAAACTGGATTGTCTGGTTGATCAGAATAACCGGAAATGGAAGAGCGATATTGTCGTTGTGAATAGTGATGCAGCCTCCTTCAGGGGGCGAATATTCAAGCGTCCGAAATTCTCGATGGAAAAACTCGACAAGATGGAATGGACAATGGGCCCGCTCACCATTTATCTTGGATTAAAATGCAAACTGCCACAGATAGAGCATCATAACTATTATCTGGGAAATAATTTCAAAGAATATGCAAATAAGGTGTTTCAATCTTCGGGTACGCTTCAGAAGCCTTATTATTACGTGAATGTGTTATCGCGAAACAATCCTGGTTGTGCTCCCGAAGGTTGTGAGAGCCTGTTCTTTGTCTGCCCGGTTCCCGATCTGCGGTTTAAGAAAAGCTGGGATGATAAGGATGAAATCGTGAATAGCATCCTGGCCGATTTTTCTAAGCGGATCAATCAGGATATTTTACCCGAAATCATCTCCAAGACAATTTATACACCGGTTGACTGGCAGAATCAGTATAACCTTCATCGCGGTAGTGGATTAGGCCTTTCGCATAAAATGCTGCAAATCGGCGCTTTCCGTCCCGCAAACTTTGACGAGGTCTTTAAAAATGTCTTTTACGTTGGTGCATCCACAGTTCCGGGTACTGGTTTACCCATCACGATGATCAGTTCAAAACTGGTGGTAAAGAGGATTGAAAAACTGGGGAAGTAGGAATTAATTCATTTGATTTAATTTACGATTCAGGAATTTTCAACTCTTTCCATATTCGCTTCCTCTCATCTTCCCGTTTTTAGTTTTTGTCAAAAAACGACTGCTTTTTCATTTATGATACTCCCTGAATTGTTATTTATTCTTGTGTATCAATGACTAACAACCACCTCCTGCAGAGGCACTTTTCCTGACAGGTATCACTGTTTCGCTTTTCTGCCTTGCTGTCGTAGACACCGGTGTGTTGATCAATTCCTGATTAACGTGGATTGCAGCGGTATCCACTACCGATACCTCTGTTGAGGCGAGATCAGGTTCTTTAAATTCATTGAAAGCGGTTAATCCTCCTTTTAATAGTTTCATGTTTTTGTAACCCAGCTGCTGAAGTAAAAACAGCGGAGCCGTTGCCTGTAGCATATCGCTGCTATACAAAACAGCCTCTTTCCCGTTTTCCAAAAGGTTATTAAATAATTCTACTGATTCTTTATCAAGGAGTTGTCGGGTTGGAATGTTGATTGCACTTTCGGGATGCCCTTGTAAAAACAGTTCCGGGGAGCGGATGTCAATTAATTGTTTCCCGGCAATATCTTTTACCTCAACTTGCACAGACTGATCATTCATGAGCTTCAAAGCTTCATTGGCGCTGATTTGAAAATCGGGTGACTTTGGCCTGAAAATGAAGGCCAATATGACAATTACCACAGCCAATCCGAGCAAACTAAGCCATAGAGAATTTGTTTTCAGGAAACGGTTCATGTATCGAATATTTTGAAGGTTTAATGGATTTTCTTATTTCTCAAACAGTCGGATCTATATACCTAGCAGCCTCCTCCGGAAGCCGCTTTTGGTTCTTTCCGAATGAAATTGATCTTTTCATTTACGGTCGTCTTGACAGGTGCATTGACAGTTTCTCCGGAGCCAATGAAAAACTGACGCGCCGCCTTCCTAAAGCTTAAAAGGTCAAGATCAGTAGAGGATGGAGTTCCGGTAATTGCCTTCTCCTTAACGATCGTATTGAACCATTCGTTCATTCCGCCTTTCATGATATAGATCCGGCTTAATGAGAAGCGCGTACAAAGCAACCATGCTTTTTCTGATGTCAGATCCGAATTGGCATACAATACTTTATCCTTGCCAGGCTGGCTGAAAAGTTCGAGGTTTGCCTGGTTAAGCAGGGAGTCGGTTGTAATATTGTGAGAGCCTGGCAAAGCAAAGGTTTTGAACTGATCCGCAGTACGCAGGTCAATAAGCAGCAATGTCGGGTCATTCTCTATGATCCTGTGTGTGACCTGATCAACAGTCAAATAGCGTGACTTCTCAGTAATAGCTGATAGCAGTACTTTGGGGCTAATCTCCTTTTGCTCATTTTCCCTTGGAAGAATAACCAGTCCTAAGGCCAGTACAATCATAAGAAAAGCAAGTATTGTATATTTTCGTTCCATAATTACGCTGAATCTAATAATTGACTTTTTTTACTTTCTTTTCCAGCCATGAGGCCCCCATGAATATTCCCACAGCAGCAAAAACGAGAAGGAAAGTAAACAGTTCAGGTGAAATACCCAAGACTGTATTAATCATTTTGGCTCCTTGTGAACCACTGTAGTACATGCTCTCCAGCAAAGGAAATGATTCGGAAAATATGAATACGCCAATGAACATTCCTCCAAAGAAAACAAGACCATCAATTCTCCCGATTGCTGTTGCACACAAGCTCGTTCCAGGGCAAAATCCACCCATCGCAAAACCTACTCCCATGATGATTCCGCCTATAATAGCTGAAGCCATAAAGGTTGGCTGAATGTAGAGCGTTGAGAAATCTACTAGTCCGAGGTAGCTGAAATAAAGCAAACCTATAGAGGCAACAATGGCTGCGGTGAAAAATACTTTTACAACTACGAAATCGTAACCAAAAAAGGTGCCGACAATCTTTCGTGCCGATGAGAAACCCGACGATTCGAGCGCAAAGCCAAAACCCATTCCAAGTATAACTGCAAAAAGATTGTCCCAGGACGGGGAAATTATTCCTGATGAGATGATAGATCCAATCATGATTTTTATCTTAAATTGTTTAAATCCAGTTTTTACGGAATATCCAAGCCGTAACAAATGCAGTGCCGAAGATCGCTATCATGGTAATATAACCGCCTAACGACAATACAGCCATTCCACTTAGTGCAGCACCGCTTGTACAACCACGGGCAAGTTGCGAACCAAAGCCAAAAATTAATCCACCCAATAGTGCAAAAAACAGCCTGCGGCGCGATGTGATTTTGGGTGAATGTTCCACTTTTAATTTCAGTCGGTTAAAGATAATTCCCGATAAAAATGCTCCGGCCAAAACTCCAAGCACCTCAAAAATCAGCCAGTTACTCATGGGTTGGTTATCACCGCCCGCAAATTGGCTAAAGTAGGCTGACTTCGCCACATGTTCCGGTGCAATTACATTTACTGTCGCTGCTAAGGTGTTTTTTACGGCTCCGCTGGCACCAAGCCCGCGGCCCGAAATGTAAAACGAAAGCAAAAGAACTGTTCCCAATATTACTCCACCCAAATAAGGGTTGAGATAAAAAGATCCGTCGAATTTTATTTTGTTCATTTTTCTTTAATTAATAAAGATATTTAGTAATCTGGCCTGCTTCAACAATCAAAAACCGGAAGATTAATCCGCCGATAAGGATTAAAGCTGCAGGAACAATAACCGGCACTTTGTATCCTTTGAGTTCTAAAATTTCAAGTATTGCCGGGAAAATAAGCCCAAGTAACACAACAAAAGCGAAAAATGGGGCTGTGAAACTTCCGCCCAGGAACAAGTTGGCTGCATTTATCGACGCTTCCGATCCTGCTTTAAAGCCCATAAATAAATGGATGATAAAGAATAACTCGATCAAAATAAGAAGAATGTCAATGCGTCCCATAATTTTCCGCTCCTTATGGTCTTTACTGAGTAAAAGGACAACTGCTGCACCTGTTGACATACCGGAAACCAGAAAAAGTGGTCCCAAAATTGAAGTGTTCCACAATGGTCTGGCGTTGAAGGCAGAAAGCAAAATTCCGGTATAAATACCCAGAATAACCGCATAAATTGCCATAGGCCATGCGATTAGAATCCTGTTTTTTATAACCCAGGCTTCAAAATCTTTCAGAAACTTGAATTTCCAATCCCAGTTTGGGAATATCTCCCTGACATAACTGGCTGACCAGATAATTGAAATCGGTGTCATAATCATTAAAACCCATGAACCCCAACCCATTGGCGATTCAAGGCGGATAGTGGTATAAAGCTGCCAGAAATAGAGTTTATGTTTCAGGTCCAAAAACAGAAAAAACAAACCGAGAATGAGTGCAAATGGCACAATCATCGGCGCTATTTTAACTGCTGTGGCCATCTTGTTTTCTTTACCAAGAATGGTAAATATAGCAGCAAAGAAAAGGATGCCGGCGGCTAATCCCCCAAGGAACAGGTAACTGGGGATCTGCCAGTGCCAGATGTTCAGGTAAGGGTCAATATTCGGGATGTTACGCCCGCTCACGAACAATTCTTCTTTCATAATTCTGTAATTTTCGCGGGTTTATAAGAGATAAAATATTTGTGGTTTGGTACCTGCTTCGGGTGCCAATGATTTGAATTTCCGGTTCTTCAGCATATTTATAATCTTCGAATTCGGATCATCGAGATCACCAAAATACATGCATTTGGTTGGGCATACACTCACGCAGGCAGGGTCTGAACCCTGGCGTACCCTGTGAATACAGAAAGTACATTTGTCCACATACCCATCAGGGTGAGAATATCGGGCATTGTAAGGGCACGACTGGATGCAGGCTCCACATCCGATGCACTTCTCATGATCGACCACAACGATTCCTCCATCTTCAAAATGACTGGCACCGGTAGGGCAGCAACGAACACAAGGAGAATTCTTGCAGTGGTTGCACCTTTCGGAGCGTAACTCAATACTTACGTTGGGGTAAGTGCCATCAACAACTTCGATTACCCAATCACGACAGAATCCCACGGGTACATTGTTTTCGGTCTGACAGGCCACAACGCAATCGCTGCAACCTACACATTTCCGGGTATCAATTGCCATTGCATATCTCATGATTTAGCCTCCTTTTTTGGTTCATCCTGAATAAAAGTGACAAAATTCCCCCGCATTCCTGTTCCCCCCATAATCGGATCAATTTTTATGCTGGTTATTAATTCGGTATCGTTTACTCCCCTGCCGAATGCATAAGTAAGCGGTTTGTGATGGTGTCCAAATCCATGTACTATATACACCGAATCCCATCGGATACGCTCTGTGATACGTACTTTAACTGAAAAATTAGAAATCACCCCATCCTGGTTTTTAAGCCAGACATACTGGTCTTTTTTTAATCCCCACAATTCAGCGACCTGGGGATTGACCCACACCGAGTTTTCGGGCATCAAAGCCACTAAATTCCGGTTGTTGGCTGTTCGGCTGAAGGTATGCATCGGAGCCCGTCCGTATATCAGGCGGTAATAACCATTGCCTGGCTGAGCATGCGCAGTATATTTTGGCATCGGATCGAATCCGGCTGCTTCCAGTTCGTGGGCATATAGTTGTATTTTTCCTGATGCGGTTTTGAACTGATAATCGGAACCGGGTTCGATGTAAACAGGGGTTTTTCGTGCAAATTTTTTCACGCCGACACGTTCCAATTCACTGAGCGATAAACCCACCTGCTTTAATTGCCAGTCGAGTACGTCTTTGAGATCCTTGTAGTTATAATAAGCTCCGAGTCCCAGGCGTTCGCCAATTTGTTTCGAAATCCACCAGGCAGGTTTTGTATCGTACAATGGCTCAACGGCAGGCATTCGCAAGGCAATAGTAGGTTCGCGATGGGGGGAAGTACGCAAATCGTCGTACCTTTCCAGGTAAGTACATTCGGGTAATACCACATCGGCAAAACCGGTAATTTCCATGGGCATTGTATCTACAACAACCAATAATTCCAGCGACTGCATCGCTTTCATCAATTGTTCCTTCAGCGGTACCGAAACCACGAGGTTGGTGCCGGAAACAATCCAGCCTTTTACGGTGTGCTCTTTTCCCAGTTCTGGAATCGATGCCTCTATAATTGTGTTTGTAACGGCTTCTTTTGCGAAAGGATACCTTCCGTTAAGCGTCTCCAGCCATGACCAGGCAGGCTTTGGATAGGCAGGGTGAGGAAATTCAGGAACTCTGAAACCTTCTTTGAGGAAAAGTCCGCCCCTGTTTCCCCATGAGCCCAATAGCGCATTCAAAATGGCTATTGAACGTGAACGCTGAACATCGTCACCGTACCATGAGGTATGCCGGCCAGGATGAACTATTACGGATGGAGCTGCATTTGCCATCTCGCGCGCTGTTTGACGGATCAGTTCAGGTTTTAAGGTTGTGATACCATAAGCCCATTCAGGTGTAAAACCTTTTACATGTTCTTTAAGTTCACTGAAGCCTTCTGCATATTTGGCCACATATTCCTTATTATACAGATCATCATATATGAGAACATGGATCCAAGCTAATAACAGTGCAATGTCTGTTGAAGGTTTTATAGGAAGCCAGTATTTCGATTTACTCGCAGCAGTCGACAGGCGTGGATCTACTGTGATTATAACGGCTCCTTTATCGATTGCTTCCGACATTTCCTGCACCTGACCATTATGCATATTCTCTCCGATGTGCGATCCGATCAGAACCAGACATCGCGTATCGCGAATGTCAGTTACTTCGGGACTGCTAACCGATTCACCGAAAGTGAGATCAAACCCGGTATCGCGGGGACCGCGGCACTGGGCAAAAGAAGGCGCAGCGATAGTGTTTGAGCCGAAAGCATTGAGCAGATGCGTGAAATACTTGCCCGAACTTCCATGATTGAAAAGTGCTATGCTTTCAGGTCCGTCTTTTGCAGCAATTGCTTTCATCTTGGTGGCGATAAAGTTGAGTGCTTCGTCCCAACTCGCTTCACGATAGGTCTGTACCCCATCTTTCGTGACACGCATTAAAGGTGTTTTTAGGCGATCCGGATCCGAAAACATGCCAACTCCTCCTGTACCTCGCGGGCAAAGACGACCATTGCATTGGGGATCGTCAGCATTTCCAATGATTTTCTGAATCTGATTATTGGGTGTAACATAAGCCCATCCGGCACATTTCCAAAAGCAAACCTCACAATAGGTTGAAACCTTTTTCCCTGGAGCTAAAGATTGTGATCCGGTTGAAAGATTTTTGGATGAATTGGCACCAACCACCCAATTCACCATTCCTCCGGTTAAGGCTGCTGCTCCTAATCCCAGTGAACTAATTTTAATAAAATCCCTCCTCGTATGCATTCGCCTTATATTTAGAGTTTTCTGAATAATTTTAGATCCCAAATTTTTTATGGTTCTCTTAATTTCAGCCAAAAGTATCTGATTGACTTGTCATTTGCAAATTGAGTATGGAAATTAAAATATTTATAAATTACAGGAATTCAGGAACATACACGATTTTGTATTATAAGGATTAAAAATAGTATGTCTAATTAGTTGTAATAGAGATAAATATATAATGCAACTCAAATATGTATATAATTGTATGTGATATCTTAAGTATCTGTATATCAGATGTATAAATTATGATTGATGTCCTCAGGTAAAATAATGATTTGAGTCATAAAAAAAACTGATATAAAACATTTTTTGACAAATTCGTCTTTAGGTATTCCGAAATAAATTGTAGTAGCTTTGGATGCTCGAAGGTAGCACTAAATGGAAAAACAAAAGCGGATTTCCCGAAAAATATTTTTTCGATGGACAGCAGGACTGATCCTCGGTATTGTCGTCTGGATTTGGCAACGCATCACCATTTTTCAAATCGAAAGAGAAAACAGGATGGAATTTAGGCATGGCCAAGATATTGTTTTGGGAATCAGTTACTTTGGAAAGTATTATATTTTCCGTGCCGAAAATTCGGTTCGTGCATTTTCAACTATTTGTACCCATGCAGGATGCCGGATAGGGAAGGGGAGGGCGAATTCACTTCAGTGCAATTGTCACGGTTCGCAATTTGATGGAGAAACCGGAAAGCCAATTAAAGGACCGGCAATCAGGACTTTGCAGGAACTTGAATGCAGGTTTGATGCCAAATCAGGACAGTGGATTATTAAATTTCCTTCGCAAAACAGACATGTGTAAATCTGAATATAAATGGATCTGCATAAAATAAAAAATTTTGTACAATTCGATACCGCTGGCTGGATTGCAACCTCCGGGTTATTGTTATGCGTCCTTAGTGGAGTTTTGCTTGCCATTCCATACGATTTTACCGATGCACACCGCTCCGTTTCAGAGATGCTGCTCTTTAATCCATCCGGCACCTTTATCCGGAATTTTCATTATTGGAGTGCTCAGATATTCTTCATATTCTGCCTTTTGCATATTTATGACCACCTTAACAAATCGACTGAAACCAATATCCGGATTAAAAGAACCTGGTTGATTTTATGTGTTGCTGCCATCTTTTTGGGTTATGAAATGATTTCGGGGTTTATATTGAAAGGTGATGTTGGCGGAATTCAGGCCCGAAGGATTGTTGCTTCAATGCTCGAATCGATTCCTTTTGCCGGAAAAATGTTGAGCTCCTTATTTACAGGAACTGAAGACAACTGGCAGGTCGTTTATATTCAGCATGTAGCCACGGGAACAATTTTCTTATTTATTGCTGTTTACGAACATGTAAAAACGATCTGGCCCAGGCTGAGAACATTTGTTATCGTATTTATAATGCTTTTCGCAATAAGCCTGCTGTTCAGGGCGCCATTGGGCCAGGAGGTGAGCGGCCAGATAAAAGGTCCATGGTTTTTTGTTGGAATCCAGGAATTGCTGCATCTGACAAGCCATCCAGGATATGTGGTTTTAATTTTGGGGATGCTGTTTGTTCTGCTATATCTCATTCCGGGGATTTCAAAAGGATACCGAACGATCATCAAACGAGTTCTGTTTACCGGGAGTATCTTTTACCTGGTTATGATCTTTGCCGTGTTGTTATTCAGGGGTGAAAACTGGCAATGGCAAGGATGGAAGGATGTTGTTCATTCAGGTGAGCCAATACTGATATTTGATCCTGTTAATTTGTTTGAAAAGAACAATCTGGTTGTTATTCCTGAGAATCAAAAAACTGAAGGCTGTTTATTGTGCCATAGTGCAATGACCGGTCTGTCCGAATCTCATAATCCTGCGGTTATAGGGTGTTTTGCCTGCCACAAAGGAGATCCGTTCTCGTCTGATAAAATGGTGGCGCACAATAAAATGATTAAAGTTCCCGGAAATTTTTCGAATGTGCGGCAAACATGCGGAACGCAAAATTGTCATCAGGAAATTTCCGGACGGATGCTGAACTCTCTGATGACCACTCAAAGCGGAATTATTGGTGTCGATAAGTTTGTATTTAAGGAGACCCAATCATTAAACGATACCTTCCACGTCAAAAATCTTGGACATTCGCCAGCTGATACTCACCTGCGGAACCTTTGTGCCGGTTGCCATCTTGGAAATGAAAAGAACATTACCGGAAATGCAGCCTGGCTGGAAAGGGGCGGAGGATGCAATGCCTGTCACCTGCTTTACTCTGATGAAGCTTCATCCAGTATGAAAAGAATGCAATTAAAAACTTCAGAGGGAAACCTTGAAGTGCATCCAACCATCGACATACAGGTTTCGAACGACCGATGCAAGAGTTGTCACAGCCGGTCAGGCAGAATTTCGCTTAATTATGAAGGGTGGAATGAGACAACACTCAATGTTTCGGAAGTCACTGATTCCATTCATTTCAAGGTTTTGGCTGACGAACGGGTACTGGAATTTGTTCAGGCAGACATCCATTATCAGAAAGGAATGGCTTGCATCGATTGCCATGGCTCGTATGAAATTATGGGAAATGGGAAGCATCAAGTTCATAAGGAAGATGCTGTAAATGTGCAATGTATCGATTGTCATCCGTCAGTTGGTGAAATGCCAAATTCTTTGACTATTGCAAAACTACCCGACAGCGAATCACAGCTGATTGCCGGACTCCGGAAATATAATCCGAAAAATCGCGTGGTGATAACAGCTAAAGGTCAGCTTCCGTTGATGAACACACAGGTTGATTCTTTGGGCCGGATATCGCTTACGGACAAGCTTAATGGGAAGAATCACCCAATGAAGCCGCTTTCAGCCGTATGTACAAAAGGGAAAGGGCACAGCCGGCTGAGCTGTGAATCATGCCATACATCCTGGGTTCCGCAATGCATCGGCTGCCATAATGTCTATGAAAAAGAATCAAAAGGATTTGATATGTTGACCAACAAACCGACACTGGGAACCTGGGTCGAATTTGCGGGTAAGAATTTTGCCAGGGCACCAGTTCTTGGTATCAGCGACAAGATCACAAGTAAAGTAGTACCAGTTATGCCTGGAATGGTTTTGACAATTGATCAGGAATCCTTTGCAAAAGGGATGGGTAAACGTTTCCACCGGTTGTATGCACCCGCTTCCGGGCATACCACCGCACGCGAAAGTCGAAGTTGTAAATCGTGTCATAACAATCCGTTAGCGATTGGCTATGGTGATGGTGAATTGAACTTTAAAATTTTAGGAACTGCCGGCAAATGGGAATTTGTGCCAAGGTTTGCGCTCAATGAAAACGATACACTTCCTGAAGATGCCTGGATCGGATTTTTAAAGGAGGCTAAAATTCCTTATTCGACCCGAACCGATTTGAGGCCTTTTACGGTCATAGAGCAAAAGCATATCCTTGAAGTTGGTAGCTGTCTGACCTGCCATGATGAAAAATCAAAAGTGATGGATTGGGCTTTGGCAGATTTTGAACAAACCAATGCCAAACGAAGTAAAAGATGTATCTTGCCATCATGGTAAGGTGCAAAACCTGGTCATTCAAACCGCATATATTTTGATGCGTTCACTCTTTTTAGATGTCGCTTATTACCAGATTAAAAATGAAGACTTGATTAAATCCGAGAAAAAAGCTAATTCAGATCATGAAAAAGCAGACTAAAAACAACTATTTTTGTGACGGAATAAATTATTTAAAATAGCAAATGAATCAACCAATAGAGCCAAAAGGTTTAAGCCATTGTTCCGTTTTTGATTCTGAAAAAAGCTGGTACGACCTGTTAACAGAAGATGAGAAATTGCTTATCAATGAGCATTCTGTTAGTATTAACTTTAAAAAGGGAGAAACTGTTTGTAAACGTGGTGCTTTTGCTTCACACATTTACTTTCTTGAAGATGGTTTAGTAAAGGTTTATCTTGAAGAGAAGAATAAAAACCTGATACTTATGCTCGCCATAAAAAATAATTTGTTAGGTATGGCAGCTATTTTTGAAGGAAACAATAAATTGCCTTACTCCATTACTACCTATACAGATTCGGTAGTCAGAATGATTGACATTAATATTTTCATTCAACTTTTAAAACAGAATTCCATATTCTCTTATCATATTATCAATCTCTTAAACGAGAAAACAGCTCAAATTTATGGGCGTTTCTTCTCGCTGACTCAAAAGCAATTGCATGGCCGCCTGGCTGATATCCTGCTTTGTCTATCGAACCGGATTTTCAAAAGCAAATCATTCGATCTCCCGATTTCACGAGCAGACTTGGCTGATTTGACCGGAATGTCAACCGAAAGTGTTATCCGCATGATGAAAGAATTTAAGGATGATGGTCTGATCGATATGAATTCCAAGCAAATTAAGCTCTTAGACATTGATCGGTTGGAGCGGATCAGTGAATTTGGATAAAGAAGTCAACCTAATCAAAATCGTTTAATCTGACAAAAGATGATGGAAATCGTCCGGTGTGTTTATGTTTGAGAATAGGTCCGGAGAATAAAAAGGCAGCTGCTGGTTGACTGGTATCAACCGACGCGAAGCGGCCTTAATACAATCATTTAATCGGAAATTACCCTCGTCGATAAACTGCTTCAAAACCCTAATGGACGATTGCTTATAAATACCACATAAAGGTTCAATAAAGCCGTCTCCATGAATAGGTACTGTAATGTCACAATCAGCGGAATTTGTAAGCAGGTATTCGAGCATGGCGGTGCTCATCAATGGCATATCGCATGACAGGATGATGTTGTATTCCGTTGCAGACCTTTTCAGACAGGAATAAATCCCCACAATCGGAGCTTGGTCGGGTAATTCGTCGGGCCAGACTTCACACCCTGTAAAATCGTAAATAAAATTATTCGAACTAATCACAACGTTGCGGCACAATGGCTTCAATGCATCAATAGAATATTCGATCATTGATTTGTTATTTAATTTCATCAATGACTTATCGATACCCATTCTGCGGCTCCGGCCACCCGCAAGTACAATCCCTGTGATTAGTTTAGTGTTCATCTATGTTGTAAAGCATTCTGAATGAATGTTCCACCGTTTTGAAAATTTCTTCTGAATATTCTTTGACCGCCTTGGGATTTCCGGGTAATGCGTAAATCAATGTCTTACCAGCTACACCGGCAATACTTCTGCTTATAAGCGCATTGGGGAATTGCATCCCATATTTTACACGGATCATTTCCATGATGCCGGGTATTTCTTTATCAAGCAAACTTTTAATTACATCAGGGGTAATGTCTCTAGAACCAATTCCAGTGCCTCCGGTTGTGAAAACGATATCGTCATTATTTTGAATTGAACTTTGAAGCAACGATTTTAATTGCGGTTCATCGTCAGGAATAATGGAATTTTCAATGATCACCTGGCGGCCAATCCCGGCAAAGAATGCTTCCGATAAATTTCTCAGTAAAGGTCCGCTTTTATCTTCATAGATACCACGGCTTGCCCTGTCGCTAAGTGTAATGATGTGAATCTTCATAATTTTAGGATAGTATTCCAGGATGTCCCCGGCCCTGAGTTCGCCTCCTTTAATTACACGGCAGAATATACCTTCTTTGGGCATCACACATTCACCCGTTTCCTTAAAGATCGCGCAATTTGTTCCATGGCATTTTTTCCCAATCTGGGTAACCTCAATAAGTATATTACCTGATATAAGCCGGTCGAATGGTTTCATCTGGTAAAGCAGAAATCCTTCGGTAGTAATATTTTCAGCAAATTCACCATAAGTAAGTTCACGTCCGATAGTTGGCGTCATTTTGTCAAGGCTTTCTTTACCAAGCAGACTGACTTGCCGGTGCCACATACCTGCATGTGCATCGCCGTTTATACCTTCACTGGTTAATGTAATTGTATCGACTGGTACTTTGATGGTTCCTTTCTTTTCGGAGATATTTACCGAAAGTATTTTTATCTTTTCCATATTATCGGGGTATGTTGGTTTTCGTTTTTTCAAGCAGCTGGACTTCCTGAATCACCATCGTTTTATCGACCGCCTTACACATATCATAAACAGTTAAAAGCCCCACACTTACAGCCGTCAAAGCTTCCATTTCAACACCGGTTATTCCGGTGCACCTTACTTCGCTATTGATGGTTACACCTGATTGATCAAGCGTTGCCTTTACAAGAATTTTGTTCAGAACAATGTTGTGACAAAGCGGAATGAGTTCCGAGGTTCGTTTCGCAGCCTGAATACCCGCAATTTCTGCAATTGTGAGCACATCACCCTTTTTTAAAAGGTTTTGTGAAATCAGTTTCAATGTATCTTCCGAAAGAAGAATATGACCAGAAGCTTTTGCAATGCGCAATTGAATTTCCTTGTCGCCAACATCGACCATCCGGGCATTGCCTTCAGAATCGGTATGTGTTAATTTTGTCATCGTTTTGAATTATCCTCCAATATTATAAAAACTTCCTATGCTATTCATACAGCCATTTAACGGTTTGTTATTCAATGCCCCTAACAACGCTTTTTCGGCGCCCATTTCGCGAACCGAAAATTCCTGTTCGTCGAATAAACAAGGCTTCACCATGCCGTTTGCTGTCATTCTTAACCGGTTGCATTGTTCGCAATTCCCCCCGTTTCCCCCTTCAACAACTGAAAATTCACCACTTTCGAGATTCATCTGGTGGATAAACCTCACCTGGAGATCGTTTAACCTGCAAAATTCTCTGACTTCTTTGGCATCGTCCTCATTTGACGATTTAAACACCACGCAGTTAATTTTCACTGGATCCAGACCTGCATCTTTTGCTGCCCGGATCCCCCGCAAAACTTTATTAATATCTCCTCCCCGGGTTATTTCACTGAATTTTAATGGATTCATTGTATCCAGGCTGATATTCACACGTTTCAATCCTGAATCTTTTAGGGGTTGGGCAAGTTCTTCCAAAAGCATACCATTGGTCGTCATGGAAAGGTCTTTAACCCCATTTACGGCAGCAATCTGTGAGATCAATGTTACGATATCTTTACGTACCAGAGGTTCACCCCCTGTTATACGGAATTTATCAATTCCCACACTTACAGCAACCCTGATAACAGCCGTTATTTCTTCAAATGACAGAATATCCTTATGATTCATCAAATGAATACCCTCTTCGGGCATACAATAACGGCACCGAAGGTTGCAACGGTCGGTGACTGAAATTCTCAGGTAATTGATATGTCGGTTAAAGCGGTCGTACACAAACAGTTTCTCCTTTTTTAATAAGTGAAATACCTTCAGGAATTTCCATGATTCCCTGAGCAAAGCTATAAGCATGAATATGTGCAGAACCATGATATTCAAGAGGTAATACCGTTCCTTGATTAGTCAGTGAAACAGGAACAAAAACCAATTGATCTCCTTTTTTACGCAGATAATCTTCTTCAATCGGCAGATGAAGAAATGCCTCTTCAGCTGTTTTTCCCATCAAGGTATTTAAAAATGGCTTGACCAATACCTCGAACTGAACAAATGACGAAACCGGGTTACCAGGCATTCCGAAAACGTAATGGTTTTCTCTTTCGCCGAAAAGCAAATGTTTTCCGGGTCGGACATTCATTCCATGCACCCGGATATTTACTTTTAGCTGGTTCAGAATCTTAGGAACAAAGTCAAAATCGCCCACCGATACACCACCCGAAATAATGGTTACGTCATATTTTTCAAGCGCCAGGGTCAGGATATTCTTCACTGAATTTTCATCATCAGGTATAATTCCGAGATAATCAGGAGTTATTCCCAATTGCTGATTCTGAGCCATTAACTGGTAACTATTGCTGTTCCTGATTTTTGATATCCCCGGTTTTTCACCAGGTTCGACCAGTTCGTCACCCGTAGAAATAATTGCTACAGATGGTAGTTTGTAAACCAATGGATTGGCACAACCTACCGAAGCAAGTATGGCGATATGGGCTGGCAAAATTACAACTCCTTTTTTTAAAACCAGGTCACCCGATCTTACATCTTCGCCCGTATAGCAGATGTTTGACTTGGAAATTTCCCTTGTGCATCGCACAAAATCTGAAGCTATTTCTTCAATATCTTCTTTCATGATCACAAAATCAGCGCCTTCAGGAACCATCGCTCCGGTCATAATTCGGGCACATTGATTCTCGCCAATTGTTTTGGCAGGAATTGTCCCGGCAGGAATCTCTTCAACAACTTGCAATTGGTTTTTTAGATCCGATTTCCGGCAGGCAAAGCCATCCATAGCCGATTTATTAAACGGAGGCATTGAAATATCCGAAAATACATCTTCGGCAAGTGTCCTGCGTAATGCGTCGAATAAATTGACCCGTTCGGGGCTATGTGTTCGTGCAAAACTCTTTATCGTTTCCAATGCTTCGTTGAATGGTATCATATTCGTTTTAATATCCATTTGTTATCGGTTATTTCAATTGCGTCAAGTTTAAAATCAATTTTTTCTCCATCAAATGTAATCAATCTGTCGGCAAGCATCTTAAGCTTTTCTGCATTTGGTTTTAAAATTTCTATATCTTTTCTATTCATCAGAAGAAATACTCCCGGTACTACCCAGTCTCGCAATCCACCTGATTCGCAAACCAACAAAGCGTCGGAAGGTATTATTCTAAAAATGTTTTGTAATACCTCACCCAGGTGCTCATCTTTTGCCATCGCAAAATAGGATTGCGGAGCACCAGCCTTAAGCATCAACGAACTGTCTTTTCCTGTTGTTGGATCGGTTTCCTCTGCGATGTATAAGTTGGATTCGCTGATTAGTATTTTCCCGCTTTGAATATTTTTGTGGAAATGGGGCGTAATTTTCAGCGCAATGATTGTTTTTCCCGTGCTGAATTTCTGAATGATTCTGCAAGCCAGGGTTGTTTTCCCGGTATTTCGTCCTGTTCCGGCAATTAGCAAAAGTTGAGGCATCAGGATCTTTTCCATCTTAAAAAATAAAGAGTTTAATGCTTGCAAGTAGTAACACTGCGGCCAATACATATTTCAGTTTATCAGATTTTAATCTGAAACTTCCCAAATATGAACCAGCAATAGCTCCAATTACTCCAATGATAATCCATAAGGCTAAGTGCGGTTCAAAGGTAAATCCTCCTTTTAAGAGCGCAATCAATCCTGATATGGAATTCAAAAAGATGAACAGGGCTGAAGCAGCAGCTGATTCCTTCACATTGGCCCAATGCAGTAAAATAATCAAAGGGCTCAGAATGATTCCACCCCCAATTCCAATCATACCTGAGAAAAAACCAAGAAGTGCTCCGATAACAAGTGCCCATAGGAAGGGCATTTTTTCAGAATTCTCGCTAATTGCTTTTGGAACCAGCAACATTCGGGTTGTGGCAATGAGTAAAAATATACCAAGAATGATCTTATAAGTGGACGTATTCACCTGGGTTAATGCTCCAAGGTAAGCAAAGGGAATAGACGTTATTAAAAAAGGATATACCAGTTTCCATTTGAAATACCCTGCTTTGTAATAGCTGAAGAAGGCAATTGCCGATACAAAAACATTGAGTGTTAATGCCGTTGATTTCATGAAAATTGGCGCTACACCAAATAGAGCCAACAGCGCCAGATAACCTGTTCCACCGCCATGACCGACAGATGAATAGAGTAAAGCAATTATAAACAGGCAAATAAGAAACAGATATTCCATTTTATGAATATTTCTTTCTCTGCCCCGGCGGAATATGGATACAGCCTTCATCCAATGATGAAGTTTATACTTTATCAAAAACTGTATCTCCTTTCCAAATTAAGGAACATATTCCTTCGGGAGGCATAAACGTTTCCATTTATACCCATCGGTTATCATTTCATTTGCCGAAACATTAAGAAATAATAACTCGGAGAAAACTTTCGCAAATGAATCAAAAATTAATCACATACGAACGCTTATCTTTGCTATATATATTAATTATAAATGGAAGGTAATATTAACTATCGGCAGGCGCTTACAAAAGTGATGGCAATGTGCAGTCAGTCGGAACGATGTCGTTTCGATATTGTTGCAAAACTCAGGCAATGGGAGCTTTCGGAAGAGGAGATTGCCGAAGCAGTTGATTACCTGGTCAAAGAACACTTTTTAAATGAGGAACGGTTTGTCCGTTTTTTTGTGAATGATAAACTACGGTTTAATAAGTGGGGCAAAATTAAACTGAGGTTTATGCTCCGTCAGAAACAAATCCCCGAGACAATTGTCCGTGAAGCACTCGATCAAATTAATGATGAACTTTACCTGAAAACGCTTCAAAACTTACTAAAGGCAAAAGTCAAGTCTATAAAAGGTGCCACGGATTACGAACGTAAAGGGAAGCTGGCTGTTTTTGCACAGGGGCATGGATTCGAAGCTGAACTTGCTTTTCGGATCGCTAATGAAATGATTGGAAATGATGTGTCGTAGTTGCGCATTTGGTCTCGCATTCTCCCTCTCTCGTTTTCACCCCTTCTCAAAATTGCTACCTTTGCATTTTAAATTTAAAAACAACAAAAATGATCCTAAAGGAACAACTCAAAGAGCTTGTTGAGCGCCGGGATGCGCTGAGGAGGTTTCTTTGACGTCGATACTAAATTAATTCGATTAGAAGAAGAAGAGCTTAAAGCACAGGATCCTAAATTCTGGGAAAAGCCAAAAGAGGCTGAGGCTCAGATGATGGTGATACGTTCAATTAAACAATGGACCGACGGTTTTAAAGAGGTTGACCTGGCTGTTGAAGACCTGGGAATCATGTTCGATTACAGTGAAGCAGGTGAAATAAAAGAAGATGAACTTGAAGAACAGTTTGTCGAAACCCGCGGAATGGTCGAAGATCTTGAGACCAAAAATATGCTCAGGCGAGAAGAAGACAGGCTCGGAGCTGTATTGAAAATCAATGCCGGCGCAGGTGGAACCGAGTCGAACGACTGGGCCGATATGTTGATGCGCATGTACTTGCGCTGGGCTGAAAAGCATAAATATAAGGTCCGCGAAGCGAGTTTTGTTCCCGGTGAAGATGTCGGTGTAAAGAGTGTCACAATAGAGATTGAAGGTGATTTTGCATATGGATATCTCAAGAGTGAAAATGGTGTACATCGTTTGGTCCGAATCTCACCTTTTAATGCGCAAGGGAAACGGCAAACCTCCTTTACCTCTGTTTTTGTTTCACCTTTGGTGGATGATACGATTGTAATTGATGTAAACCCAGGTGATATTTCATGGGATACCTTCCGTTCCGGCGGGGCAGGAGGTCAGAACGTAAATAAAGTAGAGACTGGGGTGCGGCTTAAACACGCGCCGTCTGGTATTATCATCGAAAATACCGAATCACGGTCACAACTTCAAAATAAAGAGAATGCGATCCGCCTTTTAAAATCACAACTTTACGCATTGGAGCTTCAACGACGTCATGAAGCGACTACCAAGATTGAAGCAGGGAAAAAGAAAATAGAGTGGGGCTCGCAAATCCGCTCTTATACAATGCAACCTTACAAATTGGTGAAAGATGTCCGGACCGGATTCGAATCCTCCAATGTCCAGGGGATCATGGATGGCGACATCGACGGCTTTATCAAGGCTTATCTGATGGAATTCTCCGAAGGGGAGGATTAGATTTCAGTGAAGGTTTGACTTATTCGGTAAAGGAACAAGTCAGACCTTGACTAATCTCTTCCCGATTCCCTTGTTTTAATAAGAACTAACTTGGCAATGGTTTCTGCCAATAAATAATTACCCACTATTTTTTATATGTTGTTTCGCCTTAATTTGATATTCTCATAAATATCGTAAGTCAGCTTACTTATAACATATGTGGCGGCCAGACTTAACAGTGATATTGAGAACCAACAATAAAAATTACAGTAAAAACCATCACCGGCGCCCAAAAAGTGAGAAAAACTACCAACAAGTATTAGTAAAATGTAGACAGCAAAGAATAATGCTGAGCCGATTACGCCTGTTTTTAATAAAATTGATTTCATAGCAAAAATTATTTTAACAAAAATACATTCACTAAACGTGGTTGCAGAATTTTATGCTGTGATGTAGATTACTTCGATTTGGTGATGTGCGTCACATTATTTAAATTTGTATGAAATATATTTGATGAAACGACCAATTAAAGCTTCTCAAATGTAAATTACATGGGCGTTCTCCCGCATTTGCAGGAACCACTAAAAATAAATTATCAACGGATGAAGAAAATAAGTGAATATTCCTGCGAATTTTGTAAAGACAAATCATGCGCTGTTGCTGTACTATTTCCCGATGAACTTGAACTGCTATCCGGAAATTGTTCCGAAGTTGAAATGAAAAGAGGCGATACACTATTTAAGGCAGGATCATTAACCTCACATATCGTTTATCTCAAATCAGGTCTCGTCAAAGAATCTTTGGTTGGAATCAATAAAAAAGAACAAATTGTTCAATTGATTAAAGCACATTCTTATTTAGGTCTTTCTTCAATGCTAGGTTATAAAACAAGTTATTGTTCTTATGTGGCCCTTGAAAATTTAAAAGTCTGTTATATCGATACGAGTGTATTTAAACAACTTGTTCAATCGAACGGGAAATTTGCTTACGAAATTCTTATAACTGTTTGCAGGGAGAACCTTATAAATTATAATCGCTGTGTGAACAAGAGCTTTAAGCAAATGTATGGAAGATTAGCGGACGCGTTGCTGTATTTTTCAAACATTATTTATGAGAAGGACACTTTTGACTTACCAATTAGTCAAAGTGATTTAGCAGCACTTATTGCGACCACCAGGGAAAGTGTAACAAGAACCTTTACAAAATTCAGGAATGAAGGTATTATTGAACTTAACGGCAAAACAATTACGATTCTGAAGAGGGATTTGCTGGAACAAATCAGTAAAACCGGTTAATTGCATTTAATTATTAAATGTTTTTCTTCTGAATATTCAAGCATAGTCCGGCTTTTATCCAGTTTTTAATAATATCAACTTCCCTGAATGAGTTGTGAAAGAAAGTTACTTTGTTTTGTCACCTTTTGCCCGTTTCACCGAGTCAATAACCTCAAACCCCCAATCTGTTAATCTTTTAGGATTATTCTTGTTAATCGCTTTTAGCAGGTTCCGGCTGGCTTTTAGCCCTTTGCTAATGGGAGAGGTTAAGAGATCACGTTCGCGATAAGCTGTTTCCATACGTTTTTTATGCATTTCGGCTTCGTTATGAAGGGCGAGCGCCTTATCAATTGTTGGTCCGATAGCTTTCCAATCGGTGCCATCAAGGATCAGAAGCGGAGAGGTGGTACCTTCATCCTGATGTTTCTTATAAACTTTAGCCGCCATGGTAAGCATCTTCTTCGGATTGTGCGAAATGGGTATTCTCCCGGTAGTTTTGGCCATAATTTTGGAGTTGATATGATTAGAGGTATAAAATTAATCGCTATTTTTTAAATTTCCAATAATTGAGGCTAGAATTTTATTAGTGAATTCATCTTATTTACAAATGAATTTATCAGATGTATCAGTAAATAAGGTAAATATATCAATGAATATATCATCTGCATTAAAAATTCTTATATATTCAACGATCAATTCATTAAGTGCATTGATAAATATGGCATATTCATTACTTATTATAACATATCAAACGATTAAAATGCCATATTCAACAATTAAATTGCTTTTTTTATGAATTATAAAGTGATTGATATGATTTGAAATTGAAATAAATCAAGAATAACTCCTCATATAGAATTAGATTTTGAGATAATTAAATAAAATCTCGTTGATATTACCGGAAATGGTTTAATTCGATAAGCCGAATTTGTATCAGAAAAGTAATAGGTCCTGTAATTGCTATCACAATAATGTTCAAAAACTTTATCCGCAAATAGTTGTTTGTTTTTGCAGGTAACAACTATTCAATATTAAAATCAATCAGATGCTATGGAAAACAACAGTGATGAGAAGATTTATTACCCCTCGCAGGCGGTAATTGAACAGGCAAATGTTCAGGAATACGAAAAATTGTACGCGTGGTCTATCAAAAATCCTGAACTCTTTTGGGCGCAACAGGCTGAATTCCTGTCATGGTATAAAAAATGGGACCAGGTTTTGGATCAGAGTAATCCGCCTTTTTATAGCTGGTTTGTTGGTGGAAAAACCAATATTATTCTGAATGCGATTGACCGTCATCTTGAAAATGCCAACCGGAATAAGCTGGCATTGATATGGGAAGGTGAGCCGGGTGATGTCAAAACGTTTTCTTATCATGCATTGAACCGCGAAGTTTGCCAGTTTGCTAATATCCTCAAAAGCATGGGGGCAAAAAAAGGGGAAGTCATCACTATTTATATGCCACAGATTCCGGAGCAGATCATAGCCATGCTCGCGTGTGCGAAAATAGGTGCCGTTCACAGTGTTGTTTATGGTGGTTTTAGTCATGAAGCGCTTGCTGACCGCATCAACGATGCCAACAGCCGGATTGTTATCACCGCCGATGGCGGATACCGTCGTGGGAAAGTGGTTGAAATGAAAAGTGTTGTGAATAAGGCGATGGAATTGTCGCCAACAATGGAGATTTGCATCACGGTGAAACGGACAGGTGCTGATGTATATATGGAAAGCGGTCGCGATTATTGGTTGCACGAACTCAAGGCACTTCCGATTGCAGCCAACAAGTGCGAAACCGAGCAGATGGATTCTGCTGATATGTTGTTTCTGCTCTATACCTCTGGCTCTACTGGAAAACCGAAGGCTCTGGTGCATACGCATGGTGGTTTCAGTGTCTATACCTCGACAACGCATCGGATGGTATTCGATATTAAGCCAGATGACCGTTATTGGTGCGCGGCCGATCCGGGCTGGATCACTGGTCACAGCTATATTGTCTATGGTCCTTTAATGAATGGTGCCACCATCATGCTTTACGAAGGTGCACCAAACTATCCTTATCCCGACAGATGGTGGAAAATGGTTGAGAAATACGGCATTAACATCCTTTATACTTCACCAACTGCTATCCGTAGTCTGATGCGTTTTGGAGATTCGTGGCCTAATCGAAATGATATCAGTTCTTTGCGTTTACTTGGTTCTGTTGGTGAACCAATCAGCCCCGAGGCCTGGCGTTGGTATTACAAAGTGGTAGGTCATGAAAAATGTCCGATTATTGATACCTGGTGGCAGACTGAAACGGGCGGTTTTATGATTGCACCACTGCCAATTACCCCTTTAAAGCCTGGCTCTGCCACGAAACCATTCTTTGGTAATGTGATCGATGTTGTCGATGAAAAGGGAGACGCCGTTAAAAATGGAGAAGAGGGAACATTGGTTATTCAGGCACCGTGGCCGGGAATGACAGCCGGTATTTTCCGCGATCCGCAAAGGTTTGTAGATACTTACTGGAAGAAATACGAAAAGCAAGGGTGGTACCTTACCGGAGATTCGGCAAAAAAAGATGAAGAGGGATATTTCAGGATCATCGGTCGTACTGATGATGTGATCAAAGTGAGCGGATATCGTTTGGGAACTGCCGAAATTGAGAGTGTGATGGCAAGTCATCCCGCGATTGCAGAAGCTGCTGCCATTGCTCTTCCGCACGATCTGAAAGGAAATTGTATTCATATTGTGGCTGTTTTGCGATTGGGTTATACCGCCAGCAAAGAACTGGAGCATGAAATGATCATGCACATGGTTGAACATCTTGGACCAATTGCGCGTCCCGAAGAGATTACATTTGCCGATCAGCTGCCAAAAACCCGAAGCGGTAAAATAATGCGAAGGGTTTTAAAAGCCAGGGCGTTGGGATTACCAGAGGGTGACCTGAGTACTTTGGAAGAATAAGATAAAGCAATCATACAAGTTAAAAGTATTAACTTTGTCAGATTACAATTGATATTTGTTTAATTATCTGACGGTTAATACTTTTATTTTTATATGTCTTCACCAACCACCCGCACCATCTGGGATATAGCCTGGCCGATCATGTTGAGCCTGGTCGCTCAAAATATTGTGAGTATTAACTTTGTCAGATTATAATTGATATTTGTTTAATTATCTGACGGTTAATACTTTTCTTTTTATATGTCTTCACCAACCACCCGCACCATCTGGGATATAGCCTGGCCGATCATGTTGAGCCTGGTCGCTCAGAATATTGTGAATGTTACCGATACTGCTTTTTTAGGCAGGGTGGGGGAGATTGAGCTTGGCGCTTCGGCTATTGGTGGCCTTTTATATACCACGATATTTATGGTGGCTTTCGGATTTACCACTGGTGTTCAGATCCTGGTTGCCCGTCGAAATGGTGAGAGAAACTACCTTGCCATTGGAAGAATCTTTGATAACAGTTTTTACTTTTTAGGAATAACTTCACTGGTTATCACATCGGTTGTGATTTTATTTGGGCCATCTCTTTTAAAGCCTTTTATGGCTTCTGAGGCTGTTTTCAATGCGAGTTCTACTTATTTGGTTTATCGTGTTCCGGGATTGTTTTTTGCTGCATCTGGATTGCTCTTCCGGTCGTTTTACACAGGCATTGCATTTACAAAGTATCTGAGCATTAGTTCTGCAATTATGGCCGTTGTAAATATTGTGCTTGATTATGCAATGATCTTTGGCCATTGGGGATTTCCACAAATGGGAATACAGGGAGCCGCCATTGCATCAGCAATCTCTGAAGTGTGTGCCTTACTTTTCTTTATTATCATCACCTGGCACAACACCCGATTGAAACAGTATGTCCTTTTTAAGCTGGTTAAACCTGACTTTGAGATTATTAAAAGTACGTTGGGGATATCGGTTTTTGTGATGTTGCAATACGTACTTTCGTTGGGAAGCTGGTTTATTTTCTTCATGTTAATTGAGAAGATGGGGGAGCGGTCATTGGCAGTTTCAAACATCATCCGGAGCCTTTATCTGATGTTTATGATTCCCGGATGGGCGCTGTGTTCGGTAACGAGTACACTCGTAAGCAATGCGTTGGGAGAAGGTAAACCTGATCATGTGATTCCAATTATCAAGAAGATACTGAAGTTTAGCCTGGTAGCGATGGCAATTACCGTTTCGGTGGCTGCCCTTCTTCCACGTGAAGCCATCTCTATTTATACCAATGATGCTTCGTTGATTGAAGCTACCGTTCCATCTTACTATATTATTTTGGGAGCTACATTTCTTTTTATGACGATGAGTATCCTGTTTAATGGTGTGCTCGGAACTGCAAATACTAAAATTGCGCTTGGAATTGA
>Ga0209585_10000068_pt1 | contig 37045 bp, 30 predicted proteins | sample NGEPerone_FD_185491 | JGI IMG/M metagenome (GOLD analysis project Ga0209585, IMG submission 185491) | Arctic peat soil microbial communities from the Barrow Environmental Observatory site, Barrow, Alaska, USA - NGEE Permafrost154B-one... | ecosystem: Environmental > Terrestrial > Soil >... | reverse complement strand
GTGTTGTGAACAAGGATGGAAAACGGAAGATTAACCCAACGTGCCATCTTATCGCCTTTTTCAGGTATATATTTATATGCCCATAGATCGTGAATGTTTTTGCCAGCTTTGTCAGCAATGTTGAATTCCATCGTAAACTCCCGTCCTGAACCGTCGGGTTTAAACCAGAACTGAACGCCGTTGCAACCGGTCAGATCCCATTTTGCAATGTGGCCAACACGACAATAGAACATATCATCTGTTTTTTCGATAACATATTCACATTTCAAACCATGCTTCCCGGCACCTTTGATCTTCGATTCGAGGCTACAGATCGATTGACCACCGTTTCCGGGATGATACCAGGCTTTTGAAAGTTCCTCACTATTGGCATAAGAATCAAATTTATCGATTTCTTTAGTTGTTTTTGGCGTAGCCATATTTTTCGATTCAGCCTGTTTTGCAGGTGCTGCGGTGTAGTTATTCTCATTCAGAATTTTCAGCTCGACTTTTCTGAAATCAATTGGAGTACCTTCAGCCTGAAGCGCGATATAGCCATCTTCCAAAAATGTTCCGGAAGGTACCGGGTAATTTTCAGGAAGTAACATTCCTCCAACCTGGGGTTTAGTATAGGCCAGAACAGTGTCACCATCAATGACATGATAAACAGATTTGCCTCCATGAACGATGATATCCAATGTAACCCAATCCCCATCGTAATAATATTTCGAAGTTGAATTGATGCAGTGCTCCTCAGTAAACGCCCCATTGTAAAACACGGTGGTTCCCGGAGTACAAACATTGGCAGTCAATTGCTTCAACTTTGGAGTACTTCCAAGCAGTTGAGCTTCGATTGAAACCGGCCAGTTTTGCAAAATATCCTGGCTTTCGGCTGACTGCGAATGAATCATCACACCCGAATTCCGGTAGCAATAACCAGGAGCATCAGGCAGCAATTCACCCTGGAATCGATATTCAACCCGAAGGATATAAGAAGAGAGTTTGTCTTTATAAAACAGGTGGCCGAATCGCCCGTTAAACCGTACGAACTTGCTGTAATCCACCTTTAAGATTCCGTTTTCAACACGAAATCCATCAAGTGGATTTTCTCCCACCTTGTAACCCGTTACTTTGGGAATCCAGCCATCAAGGTTTTTCCCATTAAAGATTGGAATCCATTCACCTTCTTTTTGTACCGGCTGTTTTACTTTAATCCCTGCTTTCGGCTGAGAAAATGAAATCTGGACTGAAAAGACGAACAATGCAATCACTATACCAATAAAATTTTGGTTCATTGTGTTTAAATTTAGTTTTGGTTTCAATATTTATCGCAATGATTCAATCAGAATAAAGGCAAATGTAAGAAATCAACATGTTATATGAAACAGGGTAATCATTTGAATCTTGCAGGTCGTTATTCAAAAGTGTAAGCCGATCATTTGTTCATAACAGGTCGTTACTCAAAAGTGTAAGCCGATCATTTGTTCATAGCAGGTCGTTACTCAAAAGTGTAAGGTGATCATTCGTATCTAGCAGGTCGTTAAATGATGAGTTTAGGGGATTTTTTGATTTGTTTTTTATACATTTACCTCTGTTAATCCAACTAATACTTACCAAGAATGAATTCTGTAAATCTCAGATGTTTCCCACTTTTTGTGTGCCTAATAGTATTCGTTTTTTTGCAACCTGAGACCCTGACAGGGCAGGTAAAAGTATCGGAACAAATGTGGACTATACCAACTTATAAAGTGAGTCCTCCCGATAAAAATCCGATGTTTTTTAAGGGTGAATCCTACCAGGGTGCTTCAAAAATTATATATCCGTATGCACTGAACGATGTAATTTCAAACGAGAAGGAAGATCACGCATGGAAAGCAATCATCCTTGAAAACGAATATATTAAGTTATGCGTAACTCCTGAGATTGGGGGCAAACTATACTATGGAACCGATAAGACCAATGGATACAACTTTATCTACAAAAACAATGTTGTCAAACCATCCAATATCGGGATGACGGGCGCATGGGTTTCTGGAGGCATTGAATGGTGCGTGATTCATCACCACCGGGCCTCAACTATGCTTCCGGTCGACTATGACCTTGCGGAGAACAAAGACGGCAGTAAAACCATCTGGATTGGCGAAACAGAACCTCGTCACCGGATGCGATGGACAATCGGAATTACTGCATTCCCTGGCAAATCGTATTACATGACCGAGGTGAAGATCCACAACCCAACTCCTTATACCAATACCTTTTTATACTGGGAAAATGTGGCCGCTCATACCAACAAGGATTACCAGGTGATCTTTCCGCAAAGTGTGAATCAGGTAACTTATCATGCCAAAAACAGTTTTTCCAATTGGCCAATTTCCACAGAAGTGTATAATGGAGAAGACTTTACGAAAGGCGTTGACCTGAGCTGGTGGAAAAACTCCGTGAATCAGAATTCTTACTTTGCCTATGATCTGAAAGAGGATTTCATGGGTGCATATGATCATGGGAGTGAGACCGGTACTGTTCATATTGGCGACCACAATATTGTGAAAGGTGCGAAGTTATGGGAATGGGGTTCAGGTGAACGTGGCCAGGTAACCGAGGGAAGATTGACTGAAAATGATGGCCCTTACGTTGAAATCATGGTTGGCGCTTTTTCCGACAATCAGCCCGATTACAGCTGGATCAAACCTTATGAAGTCAAATCATTCAAGCAATACTGGTATCCGGTAAAAGATATACAGGGATTCAAAAATGCTAACCTCAATGGAGCGGTAAATCTCGAAAAGCGAGACGATAACAAAGTCTTCCTGGGATATTATTCCACTCAAAAAGTGAACACGGCAAAGGTTATCCTGAAAAGAAAAAATGTCGTCGTTTTTGAGAAAATAGTAGAAATCTCCCCTGAAACCGCTTTCACAGCTTCGGTAAAAATTGATGGACCTTTTGATCTGACTGATCTGTCTACCGAAATGATCAATTTGGACAACAACGAAGTATTGGTTTCTTACCAGCCAGTTGAGAAAAAGGCAGCCGGTAAACTTCCGGAAGAGGTAAAAAAACCGGTTCCTGCAAAAGATATGCAGACCATTGAAGAATTGTACCTGGCTGGCAGCCGTATACTTCAATTTTATAACCCGACATTAAACGCAATGGATTACTTTGGAGAAGCGTTAAAACGCGATCCAAATGATATCAGGACCAATGTTGCTGTCGGGAATATTCATCTCAAAAATGGGGAATACAACATCGCAAGAGGCTTTTTCGGAACTGCAATAAAAAGACTGACAAAAGATTACACAAGGCCATCGAATTGTGAAGCGCTTTATCTCCAGGGATTGACGCTCAAAGCGCTTGAACTATACGATGAAGCAGCTGACACGCTTTACCGGGCAACCTGGGATTATGCATGGCATTCAGCTGCCTACCTCGAATTGGCAAGGATATCATGTCTAAAAGGTGACTTCCAAAAAGCGTTGGGACAGGTAAATGAATCGCTGTCAACGAATGCAGTCAATAACAGTGCGATAAATCTCAAGGCATCCATACAGCGAAAATTGGGTGATTATGATGGTGCCACGACCACATTGGCCGGTATTACCGAAAAAGATCCGCTTGACTTTCGGGCAGGAAATGAGATTTATCTTCTGTCAAAAGCAATGGGAAATACGCAAAAAAGTGATGAATCGCTTGTCAACCTAACCCGAAAAATGCGTGATTTTGATCAGAATTATCTTGAACTCGCAGTCGGATACCTGAATGACGGACTTTTTACTGAATGTGAAGATGTACTTCAGCGATTCAAAGGAAAGAATCAGATGATCAGTTACTACTTCGGATATCTTCAGGATAAAAAAGGGAATAAACCGGAAGCGGAAAAATACTTTAAGAAAGCATCTGCTCAATCGGTTGATTATGGATTTCCATTCCGGCTCGAAGATGTAAAAGTGCTGAATCTTGCTGCTAAATACTTTCCAGATGATGCGAAACCCTTTTATTACTTAGGGAATTTACTTTACGACAAGCAACCCCAAAAAGCCATTGAGAATTGGGAGATTGCAGTAAAACTTGATCCTTCCCTGGCAATCGCATGGCGGAATTTGGGATGGGGTTATTACCGACATTCCCAGGATATTCAGAAGGCAATTTACGCTTACGAAAAAGCATTTGCCCTAAAAAAGGATGAGCCGGTTTATTACGCTGAGTTGGATCCACTTTACGAAATGAATAATACGCCGATAGGAAAAAGAGCACTGCTTTTTGCAGGAAGTAATGAAATAGTCAGGCAGCGTGACGATGCCTTTGTTCGTGAGATCCTGGTTTTGAATCTTGCAGGAGAGCCCGAAAAAGCAGTGGAATATTTAAATAAAAGTATTTTCCATTTCCGCGAAGGGAGCTCTAGAGTTCGTGACATCACGGTCGATGCGCATTTGTTGCTGGGGAAAAAACACATGGTAGAGAAGAAGAATGAACAGGCACTTGAGCAATTCCTTGCAGCAATTGAAACTCCGGAAAATTCAAAATCCAGAATGGGTGATGTTAGAAGTCCTCAGGTCAATTATTATATTGGACTGGCTTATGAAGCGTTAGGCAATAAAGTAAATGCCAGGACCTATTTTACGATGTCAATTGATCAATCCATTAAAGAGTCGAACTATATTATTTACTATCAGGGCTTAAGCTATCTAAAACTTGGCAATAAGGCAAAAGCGACCGAAAATTTCAATAAACTGATCGACGCAGGTAATAACCAGTTGAAACAAGGATCTGAAATTGATTTCTTTGCAAAATTTGGGGAGAAGGAAACAAGGAATGTGCAGTTATCAAATGCATACCTTTTGATAGGTCTTGGAGAAAAGGGACTTGGCGACAAAAACGCAGCAAAGAAAAATATAATGAAGGCTGTTGAACTGTCAACCAGTAATTTGTGGGCAAATACTGAATTGTAAAAAATTTACGACCAAATAAAACTTCTTATAATGAAAACTTTATTCTTTTTTTTATTCCTGTTGCCTGCAGTGAGTGCCTTTTCGGTGATAAATACATGGAAAGCTCCGGCAGGGTATGCGTCCAATAAATATTACCAGGTTAAGGTAAACGGAACACCTGTCCAGGTTTTCGACACACCAATTGCTTCATATGCTATTTTTGACTTTCAGGGAGAAGCAAATGTTGAAGTAAATACGATGTATGACGTCCGCTGGGTGGATATTCGTCCACTAAGCACAGGATTAAAACCTGATTATACAGGAGATAATTCGTTTAAATTTAAAATGAATAAAGCTGAAAATCTTAGCCTGGAGTTGAATGGCCGGATTAGGCAGCAACCACTTTTTATCTTTGCAGGGACACCCGAAATTAATCGGCCTTTGAAGTCGGATAAGAACGTAATTTGGTTTGAAGGTGGTAAACTTTATAAAGATGTGAAACTTGAATTGAAGGATAATCAAACTGTTTATATTGAAGGTGGAGCTGTAGTTCAGGGATATCTGTTTGCGAATGGAAAGAAGAACATCAAAATCTGCGGACGGGGAATTCTGGATGGGTCGTTCAATAAAGCCGATCCAACCTGTGACAATCGATTCATTAGTTTGACAGATTGTGAGAATATTAAGATTGAAGATATTACCCTACACAATGCCACTACCTGGCAAATTGCACTGTATCATTGCAACAAGGCAGAAATTAACCATGTCCGCATTGTAAGTGAAAGTGGCAGCGATGATGGAATGGATATCTTCCGGTGCACCAACGTTGTTGTCGATGGTGTTTTCGCCCATACCAAAGACGATTGCATTGCCATCAAATCAGGAGGCCAATACCCTGCAGATCACCCAACCGACAACATTCTGGTCAAAAATTGTACTTTCTGGAACTCTATCTGGGGAAATGCGATTGAAATTGGTTTTGAATTATATTCAAATGAAGTTCAGAATATTCACTTCGAAAACATCGACATTATTCATGTGGAGGATGGCGCTACAATGAGCATCCACAATGCTGGTCAGTCGCATGTTCACGACGTGGTATTTGAGAATATCCGTGTTGAAGACAGCCGGCAAAAGCTGTTTGATGTAGCAATCTTCTTTTCCCAGTGGGGTCCTGATGGCATACGTGATCCGGAATTTATTAAGAAAAACTACCTGCATGGGGCATGGGACGGTGTACAAAAAATCCCGGAAGGTAAAGAAGCCTATCACAATAAGTTTCGCGGAGAGATCAGCAATATTGTATTCAAGAACATTCAGGTTGTAGGCGGATTACTTCCATTCTCCGTATTTCATGGCTTCAGTAAGGAAAAGTATGTTTCCGGGATTAAAATCGAAAACCTCACCTATATGGGCAAAAAGCTGACGAACACCGAAAGTGCCAAAATCAGGCAGCAAAACACTAAAAATTTGATTATAAAATAAGTACGAAATGAACCTGAAGATAAAATGGTAATCAATTATCAATTGAATAAAGAAAAACAAGTGGCGAAATATTCAGGATAACCAGGATGCTTACTTACTGTATTGTTAAAATTGAATACAATTTTATTGATAAACAAAAACCTCAAAAGTTGAAACTTTTGAGGTTTTTGCAATATTCCATGGCAATAATAACTAACCTAAATTAATTGAGCTATTTAAAAAATTTGTGGTCGGTCTATTTATTGGAATGCATTGCTACTTTATTCCCCTCTGTATCAATAAAGAATGCCATATAACCAATTTCTTCAGTGATTAGGGTTTTAGGCATTACTATTTTACCTCCGGCGCCTTCGACTTTACTAAGGGGTAGTGCAAGATCGGGATTTCCATTCAGATAAATTACTGCTCCATCAGCGCTTGGTTTATACATTTCGTGCTGTACCAATCCTCCCCCAACATTCGTAGACATATTTTCAGTCGGGAAAAATGCCATGCGCATTCCATTCATATCCATCTGTTGCATTTCAATATCGAAAACCTTGTCATAGAATTTTTTAGCCCTGGTAATATCATTTACAGCAATTTCAAACCAGTTTAATGCATTTTCTGTTGATTTCATCTCATTAAATTTTAAAGGATTAAACAAAAATTTATTGAACAATGAGCTTTTTACGAAATCGAGAAAAAAATAGTTACAGATCAAATCGATTTTACGGCATATTTATTTTTTGGCTCAGGCATCGTTTAAAGAATGTGACAGCAGCTTAGCCCACTGAATCGGATAAAAAAAAGGGATACTGTTGACTTACTCAACACGTGTATAGTTTCTATACACCTTCTTTATGTTGTTGATTTTCTTATTCTTAAACGTATTCTAATAAAGAAGTGTTGATTTATTCATCACTTCCATTGTATATTTACTAAACACAGCCTTTCGTATTGTATTGATATAGTGTTAATTATCCGCTGAATTAACCTTTGGCATTGTAATTGAATACCCTCTTATATTATTAAAAAAAGGGAAATCATGAAAACCAGGATCTGTTTATTAATTGGATTATTACTGCTAAATTACAGTATTTCAGACAGTAAAGAAGTAACACCCGGAAACACTCCAACTCAGCAAGGATCTTTAGATATATTTACTTCTCCGGATCTTTATAATCTGACGATGACGTGGGTAAATGAATATGGCAGTTTAAACCCAAAATTGAAAATCAACGTGTTTAAAACTGCAAATAATGAGATCGCTGACAGATTGAATACTAAAGAAGGAATTGGTTTTATTGCAGACGATACGTATAATACGTTGAGCAATCAATCCGGATGGAATATGGTCGTGGGCCGTGACGTGATCGTACCAGTAATGAATGCCGCGAATCCATTTCGGGATAAAATTTATCAAGAAGGCATTACTGCTGAAAAATTAGCCAGGATTCTTGAAAACCCTGAAAAACAAAATTGGGGTATGCTCCTGGACAATATTCAAAATAATCCGGAGATCCCTTTCCATTTCTATATTATAAATGATCCTTCCATTCAGTCAGGGGTTGCAAATTTTCTGAATACAAATCAATCTAACACAAATGGAATAAAAATTTCCAGCGGACAAGAAATGATTTCTGCGATACAAAAAGACCCTAATGCTTTTGGCTTTTGCCGACTGGTTCAAATAATGGATCCTAAAAATCAAAATTTAGCCGAGAATATTAAATTGATACCCATCGACAAAAACGGTAATGGGAAAATCGACTATATGGAAAACATATACGATAATCTGCAGGCATTTTCAAGAGGAGTTTGGATCGGAAAATATCCTAAAGCATTATCCGGCAATATATATTCTGTATCTTCTCAAAAACCAAAAAAAGTAACTGAACTGGCATTTCTTAGTTGGGTGCTCACAGACGGACAGAACTTTCTAAAAACAAATGGTTATAGCGACCTCGTATCCAGTGAAATAAAGTCACAGTTAGATAAGATTAATGAACCTGTTGTTTATGCGGTTGCTCCAACGAATGAAGTCAATGCACTTCTAAAAATGATATTAACCGTTCTATTTGTTTTCGTAGTAATCGGTTTTGTATTTGACATAGTGACCCGACGAATCCGAAATAAAGAAGCAGTCGTTAAGGATACCAATTCTGGAATGTCCACTGTATTTGACGAGAATTCTGTAATCATCCCCAAAGGAATCTACTTTGATAAAACCCACACATGGGCCTTTATGAAAAAGGATGGAACCGTAAAAATTGGCATTGACGATTTTCTGCTTCATATTACAGGACCAGTTACCCGTGTTGAGATGAGAAATGCCGGGGATAAAATAAAAAAAGGAGATCAGCTATTCTCCATTATCCAAAAAGGCAAGCAGTTAAATATCTATGCTCCTATATCAGGAACAATCCAAACTCACAATGAATCTTTAACAACTAATTCTTCGCTGCTCAATTCTGCTCCTTATGAAGAAGGATGGGTATATACTATTGAACCAACAAATTGGCTGCTTGAAATTCAGTTTCTAACTATGGCCGAGAATTATAAAACATGGCTAAAGGATGAATTTTCGAGATTAAAAGACTTTTTTGCAACGGTTGTAAAAACTGATTCACCGGAATATGCTCTAATAGTATTGCAGGATGGAGGAGCCTTGAAAGATAACGTTCTGGCCGATTTCGGACCTGAAATATGGGAAGATTTTCAAATAAAATTTATTGATAATAACCAAATAGTTAATTTTTTTAAGTTTTTAACCTGCTAAATTTTGGAATTATGGGCATAAAACGAAGAGGCTTTTTAAAGCTGCTGGGTGTGACGGGAATAACACTTGCTGTTGGTGATAAAGTGATGGCTGCTCCGAAAGTCGAAAACGACGATGTAGAATTCAACGGAATCTTGTATGATGCAACCCGTTGCAAAGGTTGTCGTAGCTGCGAATATGATTGTGCTGAAGCACATGGATTACCGGAGCCGAAACCTTCAAAAGAGATCGCGGCTATACGTAAGACCGATGATACTTGCAATACAGTAATAAATACATATGAAACAGAAAAAGGTGAAGTATTCATTAAGAGGCAATGTATGCATTGTAATGAGCCTGCCTGTGCAGCTGCATGCCTAACGAAGGCTATGCATAAGAATAAAACCGGACCCGTGACCTGGGACGGCGATAAATGTATGGGATGCCGCTATTGCATGGTTTCATGTCCGTTTGATAGTCCCAAATTCGAATATCACAGTGCAAACCCTAAAATTCAAAAATGTGACATGTGTTTCGAAAGACTTAAAACCGAAGAAAGTCCTGCCTGTGTTTATAATTGTCCCAATGACGCATTGTTATACGGAAAGCGCAGGGACCTGATAAAAGAAGCACGCAGAAGAATTTATGAAAAGCCAGAATTGTATACTGATCATATTTACGGCGAACATGAAGCAGGGGGAACCGGATGGCTATACCTTTCACCAGTCCCTTTTGACCAACTTGGAATGAATACATCAATTCAACAATCCTCTTATCCGGCATTGACAAAAGGCTTTCTTTACACCGTTCCATCGGTATTTGTATTGATACCGACACTCTTACTAGGAATTCACCAGGCTACAAAAAATAACCACCTTAACGAAGCGAAAGAAGATGAATAATAACCAGCAAATCGCATTGGACAACGACGGCAAATCAATCTGGAAATTCCTGGCAGGTGAAATGAAACCAAGAGGAAAATGGTTTACCCCTTTTAACATTATCTCAGTTCCTATAATTCTTTTAGGATTGGCACTAATTGTTATTCGTTTCTGGAAAGGACTCGGTGAGGTTTCAAATGTGACGCAAGAAGTTCCATGGGGCTTATGGAAAGGTTTTAATGTAGTAACCGGAGTGGCATTTGCCGGAGGTGCTTATGTTCTTACATTTATGGTCTATATCCTTAATATGCGCAAGTATCATTCAATTATCAGGGTAACGGTACTGAATGGTTTCCTCGCATACGCTTTTTATGCAGGAGCTTTGGTACTCGACCTAGGTAGGCCATGGCATATATTCAATCCGATTATTGGGAATAGTTTTGGAGCAAGTTCCGTTTTATTCCTTGTAGCCTGGCACTTCCTGCTTTATATGGTAGCGCAGCTAATTGAGTTTTCTCCGACTATTGCTGAATGGCTTGGAGCCAGACGTGCTCACAAAATTCTTTCAGGGATGACGATGGCTGCAGTTATATTCGGAATAACGCTGTCCATGCTTCATCAGTCAGGTTTAGGCGCATTATTTCTCATGGCAAAAGAAAAAATACACCCGCTTTGGTACAACGAATTTATACCGGTCATGTTTTTGGTCTCCAGTATTTTTGCAGGTCTCTCGATGGTTATTTTTGAAGGCTCAATCAGCGACAAAGTATTTTTCGATCAAATTAGCGAACAAAATAAAAAGGCACAAAACGGCATCATCCGTGGTTTATCAAAGATCTGCGCAGGAACTATGTTTGCCTACTTTTTCCTTCAATTGCTTGTCTTTATTCACGGACAACATTGGGATTTACTCAATACAGGAATGGGACATTGGTTTCTCCTCGAGATGCTTGGATTTGTCCTCATACCAATGATTCTGTTCTTTGTCAGTTACCGGAACAATAATATCACGATGATCAAAGTTGCAGCTTTTTTGACGATGATCGGCGTCATCATGAACAGACTAAACGTTTCTATCATAGGATACAGATGGGATGCAGCTGTACGATATGTTCCTTCATGGATGGAAGTAATCGTTGCTCTTACTGTAATTTTCATTCAAATCTGGATCTTCAGGTGGGTCATTAACCGTATGCCTGTTTTACGCGACTCTCCTTCATGGGCAAATGAACACAAATAAATTAACCCGTAATCACTGTAAAAGGGTGATTGCATAAAAATCAAACAAATGGACGGTTTTAGCTATTCTGACATTTTCGCAACAAAAGGAATTGAATACCTGACTATCATAACGTTTCTGGTTTTATTAATTCCTTTCTGGATTTTCTTGAACAAACAAGTAGAAATAAAAATCAAGATCCAACAAGCTTTAGGCTTTCTTTCAGCAGGCATTCTGAGGATTCCACAGGGGCTATTTTACTCTAAAAATCACACCTGGATGTATATGGAAAAATCGGGTACTGCTAAAGTTGGTCTTGATGACCTGTTGCTTCATATAACCGGAGAAGTAAAATTCAACCATCTTAAAAATCCCGGTGAGACGATCAATAAAGGTGATTTACTGACGGAGATTGATCAAAACGGGAAACTTCTTCGCATTTTTTCGCCCGTTTCAGGAAAAATTATGAATTTAAACGCTGAAATTAATGAAAAACCCGGCATGCTCAATGAAGATCCTTATGGCAAAGGATGGATCTACAAAATTAAACCCTCAAACTGGATTGGAGAAGCAAAGACTTGCTATTTTGCTGAAGAAGCAACAAATTGGTCAGCAAATGAGTTGGAAAGGTTCAAGGATTTCCTGGCAGTATCGATGAAGAATTACGCGCCGGAACCTTCGATGGTGATTTTGCAGGATGGTGGTGAATTATGCGATCATTCACTTTCCGCCTTTTCCGATGAAATATGGAAGGATTTTGAGAAAGAGTTTCTAAATCTTGACTAACCTTTATTATTCTGAAATTGTGTGAAATAACTTGTCAAAATACAACTTTCCCCAATTACGGAAAAAGAAAAAGATTATTTGAAAACTGGTGTCAAGGCACCAGTTTTTTTTTGTATTTTGCAATGAAATATAACCAGTTGGCTAATGAGCTCTTCACCAACATTTCTAACAAATTGACAGCATGTTTTTCAACCGAAAAAGCAAAGATAATAAAGGGAATATTATTCTTAATAACTACGTTAAATTCAGATCAACGATTTATGGACGGGTAGTTTTGATCATCACCATATTGTCCATTTTTCTATTTGTATCATTCAGTGTTATTTTCAGATCGGTTAATGAGCAATATCTGAATACAGTTATTCGCCAAAGTGGCAACAATATTGGTTCAATCGTTGAAGGGGCTTTGTATCACAGCATGCTCGAGAACGATAAAAGTTCACTCCGAAATACACTTGATATTATTAATACACTTCCCGGTATCGATGAGGTGAATATGTATGATAGTGAAGACAACCTCGTTTATTCATCTTTTGCAACCGAGACAAATACAAGCCACAGTGACCCAAATTGCAAAAGTTGTCATCCAAATATCAAATCGATGTTCCCGGCAAAGGAGAAGTCTTACAAAATCATCAATGTCAACAGCGATTGTGAGATGAATCAGAACGATAACGGCAGCAGGCATTTGCTGATTAAATCACCAATTTTGAATGATAAATCCTGCTCTACAAGCTCTTGTCATGCACATTCGGAAACCGATACTCTGCTTGGTTCACTTGTTATTAAAATTCCATTGGAAGTACAAGATGCAGCTGTACAAAAATCTTCAACTGAGTTTTTCTTGCTGGCAATATTTGCTACCCTTTTATTTGCCTCGTTTTTATTATTATTCACAAGAAAAAAAATTAAAGGGCCGTTGAATGCGCTGATAAAAGTAAGTATTGCAGTTGCAAACGGGGATAAAAGTACACGTGTTGAAATAAAACCTAATCAACTGGATGATATGAGGATGGTTTCTATGGCCTTTAACGATATGCTCGATAACCTTCATACGGCTACAACCGAATTGGAAAACTGGTCGCAACAACTTGAGTATAAGGTCCAGAAAAAATCGGAAGAATTGGGAGCTGCTCAGCATGAACTGATGCATGTTGAACGGTTGGCTTCTCTAGGAAAATTATCGTCTTCAGTTGCTCATGAAATCAATAACCCCTTATCGGGAATTCTGATTTACACGAAACTACTTTATAAACAAGTAAGCAATCCCGAATTGTATGCCTCCAAAAAAGATACAATGCTCAAACATTTGAAATTAATTGAAAATGAGACAAAGCGTTGCGGTGATATTGTAAAGGGATTACTGGATTTTTCGAGGAAGGATCAGAATGATTTTGAGCCAAAGCATTTACACGAGATATTGCTCGAAACCTATGATTTAATGTCACATCCCATTAAAATTGCAAACATCAGCTTTCTGACAGATCTTTCTGCAAGGATGGATTTGATCTATTGCAGCCCGAACCAAATAAAACAAGCTTGTGTCGCGATGTTGGTAAATGCATCGGAAGCAGTTCTTGAGAATGGCGAGATCTTCATCCGAACCAAAAATGCAGATGAAGATACGGTCACATTTGAAATAACAGATAATGGATTGGGAATTGCTCCTGAGGATATTCCTCATATATTCGAACCATTCTTTTCGACAAAGCAAGACGTCAGCGGAATAGGCCTCGGATTGGCAATAGTTCATGGAATCATCCAAAACCATAAAGGGAAAATACAAGTCAGATCAGAACCGGGAAATGGAACTACCTTTTCAGCAACTTTACCTTTAATTAAGTCATAACCCAAAATAGCGACTAGACTTAATTTAGGTAATTTCCCACATTCAGTGAATACCATAGAAACAATCGCTCGTAAATCGTTGCTCTACAAAAGTAGTATCATCGTTTTTTGGTTCAATCATCCGCATGATTGCCAATACTTGTGTATTATTTAAATGATGGCGCTATCGACTTATTCCAAATAATATCAGACAACTGTTTGATGTAAGATCCTGCAATCTTCTGGATACCAAAATACAATAAGATTACATACATATTACTACGCTCACCTCTCAAAAATCTTAATATTCTATTATTGTGTGAATTATATAAAAGATGCACACAATTATATAACAATCAATCATGAAATCACCCGCATCTTTGCCGATGATATTTAAACTCCTTAATGGAAAGAGGAACAATAAAAAGTAATTTAAACAAAAGAAAAAACCATGAAATTTTTATTCGTTTTAATGACAGCATTTTTGATCAATGGCGTCGTGAGTGCGCAAAACATTAATTCACCCAAAGGACATATAAATATTGGAATTAAGGGTGGAGCAAATTTTTACAACATCAATAATGACAACAATGTAACATATGACTCAAAAATAGGGTTTAATCTTGGAATACTCGGTCATATCCATGTTGCCAAACATTTTGCACTTCAGCCTGAAATACAATTCTCCACACAAGGTGTAAAATACACTATTGCCAACAGTACTACTAATTACAACTTGAACTATGTTAATGTTCCTGTCCTTATTCAATATATGTGGGACAATGGATTCAGATTACAAGTTGGTCCACAGGCAGGTTTGCTGATTAGCGCAAAATCGAAAAACAATGATAACACTGTAGACATTAAAAATAATCTTAAACCGCTTGACTTGGGTGTAAGTTTTGGTGCGAGTTATATACATCCTTCAACGGGTGTTGGTATTGATGCAAGATACAATCTTGGATTGAGCAATATAAATGAAAACAGTGATTTGAAGTCAACCAACAGGGGACTTCAAGTGAGCTTATTCTATATTTTTGGCCATACCAGTAAAAATAGTCAAAACTGATAAGAGAATTAAAAGAGGATTAGTGATTTTCAGTAACCCTCCCTGTTGAAATAATACCACTAGAAAAGTATTGGAGGTTGTCTATTATAAGACCTGATGGTCTATTAGACAACCTCTTTTCTTGTTTTCAGAATAGATACGAACTTTCACTTTAGTTTAAATTTGAAAATCAAGTAGGCCAAATCCAAAGTTCTGTAAAGTTGAAATTGAAACGGACCAATTTTAAAGAGGGAAATTAATATCTCGCAGACGCAGTGCAGTTAGCAATAACTACCAGGATATCAGGCCTCTTTAATGTAGATCAATTTGTAGTTAACTACATTGTCGCATAATACAACAAGTCTCCCTACCGCAAAAGTGAACCTTGATAAAACGTGTCAAATAACCATTAGTTCAATCGAACTTTGCCATCAAATAATGGAAAGAATGCCCAATGACAGACTTCTAAATGCCATTGCCATTTGCTTTTCAGCGAAAAAAAATGTTTCCCATGTCTCAAATATGGTAAATATTCAAAGCATTATATCCCATCATAATACATCTTAACAAATCCTCTCACGATACAGAATTTTTTTATCTTTGAGGACATAACAATTCAAACAATATTTGCCAGGCTGCAACAATACAAAAAGATCAGTGTTTTAATGGTTTTATGACAATCTTGTATGCTTAAATCGTAAATGACTGATTTTCAAAATATGTAACTTTACCTAAGATTAAAAATTAATAAGAATTATAATGGCGAGAAAGATATCAATATTGATCGTTGATGATGAAGAATCGGTAAGAGATTCGTTGTACAACTGGTTTCTCGAAGACGGATTTCGCGTTGAATGTGCCGAAAACGCCAAAAAAGCACTTACAATTCTTGAATCTGACCAGTTCGACATTATCCTTGCCGATATCAAAATGCCCGGAATGGACGGCCTCGAAATGCTCAGAAGAATTAAATCGCTCAAACCTGACGCTATTGTCATCGTCATGACCGCTTTTGCAACAGTTGATACCGCCGTAAAAGCTCTTAAAGATGGCGCATATGATTATGTAACAAAACCCTTTGATCCGGACGATTTAACTCATTTGATCCGTAATGCGACCAAACAGATTTCATTAACGGACGAAAATGAAACCTTAAAGAAAAAAGTTGTCTCACTTGAAAATGTAGAAGACCTGATAGGGGAAAGTGAGGCAATGAAAGATATGCTTCGGGAAGTTGAAAGCGTAGCTCAAACAAATTCCTCCGTCATCATTACCGGCGAAAGCGGTACAGGTAAAGAGCTTGTTGCCAGAGCTATTCATGCTAATTCACCGCGAAAGTTCTTTCCTTTTGTAAGTGTACATTGCGGAGCATTGACCGAAAGCTTACTTGAAAGCGAGTTGTTCGGTCACGAAAAAGGCGCATTTACGGGCGCGATGTATAATCGTAAGGGCAGGTTTGAAATGGCAGACAGCGGATCAATTTTCCTTGATGAAATTGCCACAATATCTACCAAAATGCAGGTCGAACTGCTGCGCGTTTTAGAATCGAAAACTTTTATGCGTGTTGGTGGTAATAAGGAGATTAGCTCCGATTTCAGGGTAATTTGTGCAACAAACAAAGATCTTAAAAAAATGGTCGAAAATGGAACTTTCAGAGAAGATCTTTATTACAGGTTGAATGTTGTAAATATTCAAATTCCACCATTACGCGACCGCAAAGAAGATATTCCGTTACTTGTTGATTATTTTATCAAAAAGTACTGCACTTCAATGAATAAACCGCCTGCAACAATTGATCCGACGGCTTTGAAACGTTTACAGGAGTTCAATTTCCCAGGTAACATCCGTGAACTTGAAAATATGATTGAACGGGCAATTGTTGTTGGTGACGGCAAAAAGATTAGTCTGAGGGATCTCCCGTTGGAAAAAACCATTGTAAGCAGTTCTGCTGAAAGTCTTGATGATTTTGAAAAAGCATTTGTTCTCCAAATTCTAAACAAATACAGTTGGAATATATCCCGCACAGCCAAAGCGCTAAAGGTTGACAGGGTAACACTTTACCATAAAATAAAAAAGTACAACTTAAAACCCTCAGATCAATAAAAATGTATAATGAGTCTGCCAAACATCACTTTAATCTCTTTTGGCTATTTTGAGAAGGATCTTCTTGAGAATACTGCTGAAGTGGTGAAAAATGAATTTCGCTGTTCGGTAAATATTAAAGAAGGTCATGTTGATTTGAGTGAGTTTTTTGATCAGTCTCGTCGACAATACAATGGTAACAGTTTGTTAAAGCTGGTTGATTCCATGTTTTTTCCCGATTCTTTAAAAACACTTGGATTATTTAATGTAGATCTATATATTCCAATTCTTACATTTATTTTTGGCCAGGCTTTTTTAGGTGGTCGTAGCGGAATCGCTTCGCTTTACAGATTTAATAATGAACGATATGGAATGACAGGAGATAACCAGTTTCTGCTGGATCGTTTCAAGAAAGAGGTGATCCATGAACTTGGTCATACGTTTGGATTGATACACTGCCATAACCCGACCTGCGTGATGAGGTCGAGTACATACGTTGAAGACATTGATCAAAAAAATCAGCAAATGTGCCCTTCCTGCAAGGCTGAAATTGGAATGTAACATCTTCACACGATATTTACCTGTGAATCAACAATGCTGATGCAAATGGCCAGTTCTTATTGTTGATAAACCTTCTGCAATGAAATTCCAACTAAACTAAAATACTCATATTATGCATGTTACAAAACACAGAAGTCTGTGGAAAAAATGATGAGCCAATTGATTTAATTTTGCCTTTTTATGTTATTTCTTACTATTTTTACCATATCAGGTTTTGAACTAAACTCAACAGTGAAAAAAATATTTATAGGACTCCCACCTGATTGACTAATCAATGCATTTTTAACCTATTTTAATTCAAACAGATGAGTTTTACAGTCCTTTCCATTCAGGATCACAGCAGAATGCTCTCTATCGATTTTTTCAGGGGATTCACGATGTTTATGCTTGTCGGTGAGTTTTCAGGTTTCTTCGGTACGTTGGTTGATCCGGCAATGGATGGAACTATCATTTCTGCTATCGGCCGGCAACTCCATCATGTTGACTGGATAGGACTCCATTTCTGGGATTTAATTCAGCCTTTCTTTATGTTTATTGTTGGTGTCGCTATGCCATTTTCAATGACTCGCAGGTGGAACAGTGGAGACAGTTGGAATAAAACCTTTCATCATGCGTTGATCCGCTCTGTGTTACTGCTTTTTCTGGGTTGGGCACTCTACTGTATTGGTCCCGGTAAAATCACCTACCATTTCACAAATGTCCTGGCGCAACTTTCTGTCACGTATCTGATTGCCTTCTTAATCATGCAAAAAGCAGTTAAATGGCAGTTGCTGGTTTCGTTTCTGCTGATCCTCGCTTCCGATTTGCTCTACCGATTTTGGAGTGTCGAAGGTTTCAATCAGCCTTTTACACCCGATCAAAACTTTGGATCATGGTTTGATCTTGCACTAACCGGTAGTTTTAGCGGAGGAAGTTGGGTTGCATTCAATGCCATCCCAACAACAGCGCACACCATTTGGGGCGTAATTGCCGGGATGATTCTGATGAACGAATGGAAACCGCGCAAAAAGATTCAAACGATGGCTATTGCGGGGATTGTCGGTTTGATTGTTGGATACGGCATGAGTTCTTATATCCCGATTATAAAACATATATGCACCAGTTCATTTGTGATAGTAAGTGGGGGATGGTGCTTTATCGGTCTCGTACTGGTTGATTGAGGTGATGAATTTTAAAAAAATCGGATTATTCTTTGCGATTGTTGGAATGAATCCTCTATTTATTTACCTGTTTGCCCATACTGGCGGTAATGAATGGCTGAGCGCCATTGCCAAACCCTTTATCAACGCAATTTTTGGTGTCTTTGACAAATTGACTATTGAAATGGCTTTGACAATTACCGTTTGGGCGATGATGTGGGGAATCTGTTATTTTCTATATAAACGCAATGTATTTATCAAATTATAAACATGGAGATTTCAGTCAAAACAAAACATATCAATTAATTAACATCTGTCTCTCATTTTTAACTAAGTGGTCTTTTGTGATGATGCAATAATCTATACTTTTGCCGTCTGAAAAGAGAAGTTGCTAATTGAAAATTCAGAAATAATAAAGCAGCAGCCGGGAGAAAGTTTATAATCAAGAAAACTGGTAAATCAAAGTGCAAAAGAGAATTAAAAAAATTGGAAAAAATCTTCTGAAGCTAGGTGTTTCCGTTGCTGCAATTTGGTGGGTAATGTCGAAAATCTCGTTTAAAGAGGTTTTAGGCGTTTTTTCAACCTCAAATGTGTATTTCCTTTTTGGCGCATTAGTACTTCTGGTAATTTCGTTTATCTTATTAGCTTTCAGGCAGAACCTCTCTTTCCGTAATACCGGCGCCAATATTTCACAAATTCTGAATATTAAGCTTTATTGGCTTGGGTTGTTCTATAATTTGTTCCTCCCAGGTGGTATCGGAGGTGATGGTTACAAAGTTTACCTCGTAAATAAGTACCGGAAAAATGGTCTCAAAAAAAATATTGGAACCATGCTTGTCAATCGTATTGCGGGGCTCGTTGTAATTGGTATGATCACCATTGTATTGTATTACTTGTCGGGCCTGCATTTTCCATACGGGAATGCTGCATGGATTGGCATACCAGCTCTTTATGTGTTTTATTACTTTGTGCTTAAATACTTTTTTAAAAGTTTCCTGCCAATCCATGCCGGATTATTCTGGTGGTCAGTGGCATTGCAGATTGTGCAATTTTTTTCAGCCTTGTTTATTCTCTACGCTTTTCACCAATCCACCGACCTGTTCGATTATCTCTTCCTTTTCTTTGTATCTGCTATTGCAACTGCGCTGCCAATCACAATTGGCGGAATTGGTGCACGTGAAATGGTTTTTCTGATTGGAGCCAAGACACTTGGGCTTAACAATGAACTTTGCATTGCATTAAGTCTTATGTTTTTCCTGATGTCGGCTCTTGTTTCCTTAGGTGGTTTATACTGGGTATTCTTCCCCCCTTTCAGACGTGAACAAGTTCCGGATCAGTTATTGGAAGAAGAGATTGAATTTTCAAACTGATTTTAGATCCGTGTGTTAGTATACTTATTTATAATAATTTATATCGCCTCTATGGTTTTGATCGGTATTTTCTCAGCCAGGAAAATCCGGTCAGATGGTGATTATTACGTAGCAGGAAAACGCGGAAATCTATGGCAAATCACAGGATCTTTGCTGGCAACAATTTTGGGAAGTTCTGCAATTCTAGGAACAACAGATCTCGCACTGAGCCAGGGTTGGGCTGCCTCATGGCTGTTGCTTAGCGCGTCAGCCGGACTTTTTATACTCGTTCCTTTTTCAATGACCGTTCGGCGCCAGGGGAAATATACACTTCCCCAGATGATTGGTGATTTTTATGGGGTTGAAGCCAAAATGATTTCCTCATTTATCATCTCATTTGCCTGGATTGGTATTATTGCTGCTCAAATTATCGGTGCGGCCAAAATTCTGAATGGTTTTACAGGTTTAGATTATTCGATCGCAGTTTGGGGTTCTGGCGCTGTATTTATTTTCTATACGGTAATTGGTGGACAGTTATCTGTTTTAAAAACAGACCTTTATCAAACGATGATTATTCTCGCAGGAGTTTTAATTACCGCTCTTTATATCCTCTTTTCGGAACCAGTTTCTCCAATGACAATGTCACCGCTGAAATTCCCTTTCAACAAAGGGTTTCATGTTTTCGATCTGATTGTACTATTATTAACCTATTCCACAACTTTTGTAGTCGGCCCTGATATTTATTCACGTATTTTTTGTGCAGGAAATGAGCACATTGCAAGGAAAAGCGTTTTGATAAGTGCCATCGTATTAATTCCCTTCTCCTTATGCATCACCTTTCTCGGTGTATTTGCTGCATATAAGTTCCCCGAGCTTCATCTGCAAAATGGTTCTGCCATGATCACGGTAATGGTTAGTACGTTACCGGAGTGGGGCGTCGGGTTACTGATTGCAGCACTACTTTCAGCGGTGATGTCCTCGGCATCAACTGCGTTACTCACATCTGCAACGATCATCAGCGATCCAATATCAAAAGGGCTGGAACAGCCGAATTCACGAAGAAACACTAAAATTATAATGCTGATTATTGGAATTTTAAGCATTATTCTCTCGTTAAACGTTCAGTCCATTATCCAATCGCTGCTAATCGCTTTAACAATTTTCTCAGGTGCATTTATAGTTCCAACAGCAGCAGGACTTTTAGGCTTTAGAGCAAGTAAAATCAGAAGCAGTACGGCCATGATCATAGGAGGAGCAGTTGCCTTGACCGGAAAAATCATTGCGCTAAACGGTGCGAATATACCAGGCAATCTATTAATAATTACAGGATTCGCATTAAATGCACTAATTCTTTTTTCCGGAAACCGCCCGATTCTTCCGACTAACAGTAGAAAGATTAATCATACATCCGAATAAGATTTTTGTACTTTTGTCACCCGGGAAACATAAATCAACCAGAAAATGAATTTTCGCCGATTACTTTTCACACTTGGGGTCGTAACGATCCTGTTTTCATGCAAAGAGCCTGTTCCGCGCCCTGTTATTCGAATCATCCCATTACCAGCTGAAGTAACCGACCATGAGGGTCTGTTTGCGCTCTCAAATTCCACTAAAATAGAGATTAGTAGTGAAAGTGATCAGATGCGGCAACTGGCATCATTTCTAACAGTTCATACAGAGAAATATTATGGATTCAGTAATACAGTAGTTACTTCCGAAACGGGAGACAAAGAATCAGTCTTTCTGAAACTTGATGAAAATTTGAAACTTGGCAAGGAAGATTACCATCTTTCAGTATCTTCGGATGGCGTCCAAATCGAAGCTGCAACTCCCAACGGACTTTTTTACGGCATACAGACTTTGATTCAATTAATGCCGTCCACTCCGAAACAAGTTACTGAGATCATTCTTCCAGGCGTTGAAATTAAAGACTCTCCACGCTTCTCGTGGCGAGGTCTTCACCTGGACGTTAGCCGCCACTTTATGCCTAAAGAGTTTATCCTGAAGTACCTCGACTACATGGCAATGCACAAATTAAATACGTTTAACTGGCATCTGGCAGACGATCAGGGTTGGCGAATTGAAATAAAAAAATACCCTCTTCTAACAGAAGTAGGTTCCGTAAGAAAAATGACAATGACAGGGCACATTAATAACCCAACAGGAGTCGATACAATCCCCAGTGGCGGATACTACTCCCAAAATGATGTCCGCGAGATCGTTGCTTATGCGTCACAACGTTTTATAACAATTGTTCCCGGAATCGGGATGCCAGGGCATGCGTTGGCTGCACTTGCCGCATATCCGGAATTAGGCTGTACTGGTGTTCCATACGAAGTTGCCACCAGATGGGGTATTTTCAACGATGTATATTGCCCGGGTAAGGAAGGGACCTATACTTTTATCAAAGATGTAATTGCAGAAATCACGACATTGTTTCCCGGCAGGTATATTCATATAGGCGGAGCCGATTGTTCCGAAACAAGATGGGAAAAATGTCCCCAGTGTCAGCTTAAGATGAAAACAGATAGTATGGGCAATGTCCACGACCTTCATGATTATTTCGTTCGACGAATCAGCAGAACGCTTGATTCGCTCGGAAGGGATATGGTAGGCTGGGACGACATTATAAAAGACACACTAATTACCAAGGCGGTAGTAATGTCATGGCATAGTCAGTCAGGAGGAATAGAGGCTATACAACGGAAACTACAAACTGTAATGTCGCCAGCCAAATTTTGTAATTTTGACCAATATCAAACTAATCCCAAAGGTGAACCGCTGGCAGTAGGCGGGCTCTTAACCCTTGAACAGGTCTACAATTTTGAGCCGGTTCCGGAGGACCTATCCAGGCAGGAAGCCAGATATATTATCGGCGCTCAGGCAAACGTCTGGACCCAATATATGAAAACTCCAGAATACGTTGAATATATGATCTTCCCACGTGTTGCTGCATTGTCTGAAGTTCTATGGTCTACAAAAGAAAGCCGAAACTATCCATGGTTTAAAAAACGAATGCTGGAACAGGTTAAACGTTACGATGCCGAAGGAATCAGGTATTGTAAAACCGAATTTAAAGCAACAAATTGAAATACTGACTTCTGATTTGATTTTTTCGGTTTTTCCACTGGTATAATTTTGCAATGTACGAATAGAGTATGATCAAAGGTGTATGATTGAAATCGTTGCACTTCCGTCTAAACTAATTGAAAGAGAAAGTTAAAAATCATCGTATAGTACCTTTGGCACTGGCATGAATCGTATCATTTTATCAAACTTTCACAACCTAATAATTTCCGGTATTCAAGGGAACCTCAATCCATTCTCATATCCGGTTCCACAACATTCTTAACCAAGCTAGACAATCGCTTTCATCTAGATCCGGATGAAATTTTATAAGTGTAGTTCACTATTAGAATTACTTCCGGTTGGTAAAACAGTTTATACGTCAAAAAGAAACGATTTGGCATTGTAACAACCCCGCTATTTGCTCCGTGGGTATTACCTCTGTTTCTTATTTTTCTCCTACGAAACAATGGGATTGCCAGGAATTCTAAAGTAAGGACAAAAAATATTATTGCATAAAAAAAGAACCGACCTAAAGCCGGTTCTTTTTATAATATTATAGTTGGGCAATTATCTAGCCGAGATAACAAGAACCTTAGAAAGACTCCAGAAAGCAGCAGCATCAACAATCACAAGTTTATCAACTGTTTTATCACCTTCGAGACGGTAAGAACCACTTGGATGAGCGGTGATAATGTTAATTTTCTTTTTCATGATTGGAATTTCATTCACTACGGTGATATCCACCTTAACAAAATCGTTCATATTAAGATCAGCCATAATGTCTTTGGTACGACCAATTCCGATAAAGCCACCTTCACCTGTGATGATTTTTTTATCTTTCAGTTCGCGGTTCGTTCCAATCACATAATAAGCAGTATTCAACTCAGCGGTTTTAGCATCAATATCAGCCTGTTTCTTAGCGTTGTCAGTACTTAAATTATCTACATTGGTATTCAGATCAGTAACTTTAACATTTAGGTCTTTTACCTGAATGTTTAGTTTGCCTAATTCGTCAGTCATCTGAGCAATCTGAGCATCTTTTTCAGTAATCGATGCATTTAGATTGTCAATCATTTTCTGAAGTTGGGCAGCGTGTTTTCCTGATTTGCTAAGTTTAGATGAAAGTTCAGCAACCATCTTGCGATTCTTTTGTTGCAGATCGTAGATATATTTAATATCACTTTTGATCTGCTCTTTACGTGAACCTTTAACTTCGCCGGCTTTTGCATTTTTGTCAATTACAAGCTCAGCTTTTTTAATTGAATCCAGATTAGCTTCAATATCGTTAAACGTAGCAACGAACTCAGAAATATTTGAATCCTTGTCTCCACCGACAGCTCTTAGGCTATCGTTTTGCGCCTGCAGGCGATCGATTTTTTTCTGATTACAACCGGATGCCAATAAAAGAACCGGAATTAGTAAAACGTAAAAGAACTTTTTCATTTTTGTTGATGTTAAATTAAAATTAAAGTTGAAATTAATATAAAATGTTTAACGCAGATAAAAAATTAGCATTAATTAACTAAACATTCAATGTTTTTACACATTATAACAATATTAAGCGACTGAGATACAACTATTTTCACAAAATAAAAACTAGAATCATAAAATCCAAACAGGAAGAAAATCAAATTAAGTCCTTTTTATGTCATCCGAATCCTTGGTTGAATACCAGACTTTCTTTGTGTATTTCCTAATTCTAATGTCTATTTTTCAATCTATCTTCCAATCTCTTCAATTAGTGGAATAATAATTTATATTTACGATGCAAATTTATATAAGTTCAGAATGAAAGAATTACACAATTCTATTTAATTATTACACATTTCACACATTTAAAAACTTAAATTGCTTTTAATACATCATATTACGCCTCTCCTTCAACTCCTCATTGGCAACATATTCATCAAACTCAGTTATTTTATCAATCATTCCTTTTGGAGCCAATTCTATCACCCGATTGGCAATGGTCTGAATGAACTCATGATCATGTGACGACATCAAAACATTCCCTTTAAAATTGGTAAGCGTATTATTAAAGGCCTGAATAGATTCAAGATCCAGATGATTTGTCGGCGCATCAAGTACCAAAACATTTGCATTTCTAAGCATCATTCTCGATATCATGCAACGCATCTTCTCACCACCCGAAAGTACAGACGTTTTCTTATAGATTTCCTCTCCCGAGAATAGCATCTTACCTAGATATCCCCTAATATAGTTTTCACTGGTATCGCTCGAAAACTGTCCAAGCCAATCAACAAGATTTAGATCTGAATTAAAGAAATCAGAGTTATCCATTGGTAAATAGGCATTTGTAATCGTCTGACCCCAAAAGAAAGTACCTGCATCTGGTTTATCATGACCAGTGATGATCTCGAAAAGTGCAGTCATCGCCCTTGGATCGCGTGAAAGGAAGATCACTTTGTCATCCTTTTCGATGGTAAAATCAAGATCTTTGAAAAGTACTTCACCTTTAATGCTCTTGGTTAATCCCTTTACTTCAAGTATTCTGTTTCCAGGATCACGATCAGGCATAAAAATGATACCGGGATATTTTCTAGTCGAAGGTTGAATATCCTCTATGTTCAACTTTTCGATCATTTTCTTGCGACTTGTAGTTTGCTTCGATTTCGCCACATTTGCGCTAAACCGTGCAATAAATTCAAGTAATTCCTTCTTTTTCTCTTCTGCCTTTTTATTTTGATTCTGTTGCTGACGCAAGGCAAGCTGGCTCGAATGATACCAGAAACTATAGTTCCCTGCGAACAACTGAACTTTACCAAAATCAATATCAACGGTATGGGTACTTACGGCATCCAGAAAGTGCCGGTCATGCGATACAACCAAAACTGTATTTTCGTAATTGCCCAGGTAATTCTCGAGCCACATTACCGTATCAAGATCAAGGTCATTGGTAGGCTCATCAAGTAACAGGTTATCCGGCTTCCCAAAAAGAGCCTGAGCAAGTAATACGCGTACTTTTTCCTTTCCGCCTAACTCCTTCATGAGTTTATGATGAAAATCCTCTTTAATTCCAAGACCACTCAATAACATGGCAGCATCACTTTCGGCATTCCAACCGTCCATTTCAGCAAACCGCTCTTCGAGTTCGGCGACTCTCATCCCGTCTTTATCCGAAAAATCAGCTTTTGAGTATAAAGTATCCTTCTCTTGCATAATGGTCCACAATTCATTGTGCCCCATTAATACGGCGTTAAGAACTGTAGACTCTTCATAATCATAGTGATTTTGCTTCAAAACAGATAAACGTTCACCTGGCCCAAGTGTAACAGAACCCTTTGTGGAAGAGAGATCGCCCGAAATAAGGCGAAGCATTGTCGATTTACCTGCTCCATTGGCCCCAATCACGCCATAGCAGTTACCTGGGGTAAATTTTAGATTAACATCTTGAAATAAAGGCTTTTTGCCAAACTGAATTGCTAAATTTGAAACTGTTATCATTAATTAACTTCTTGAATTTCTTTAGAATAAAAAATCTGTATTTTGACGCCAAAGTTAGACATTTCTTTTTAAACCTCCATTTTAGCCCGCTTTAATGGTATGATGTTAACCAAAATATAATCTGAAATATTTGAATAATTCCATTTGAAAAAAAATTGTATTTTTGGTTCAGAATATGTGTTTTATGAATTTCATCGAACTTGCCACCCAAAGATCCTCAGTCCGAAATTTCGAGCCAAAACAGGTCGAAAAGGAAAAGTTGCTTTATGTTCTTGAAGCAGCTAGAATTGCCCCGTCTGCTGCTAATTTCCAACCCTTTAAATTCCTGGTTATCACTGATCCTTCAATACTTAAATCTGTTCAGGCGTTATATCACCGGGAATGGCTGGTTACCGCCCCTGCAATTATTGTTGCAATGGGTGACCATAACAAAGGATGGCACCGAAAAAACGACGGGAAAGATTTTACAGATATAGATGTTGCTATTGCAGTTGACCACCTGACACTTGCTGCAGCGGAACAAGGTCTGGGAACCTGCTGGATTTGTAATTTCGACGCAGATAAATGCACCACACTTTTTAATGCGCCACCTAACATCGAGATGATATCGCTTATCCCGATCGGTTATCCTGTTATTGAACCTAAATCAGTGAAAAAGCGCGTGCCGATCGATCAATTGGTACGCTGGAATACATTGTCACTGGATGCCGATGAATAACAACCAGCAAAAAATCGTAATCATAGAATGTCCAGCTATCTGTTTCGGTGTTTGTATCAGGAAAATTGGTGAATTTATATTGTGAAAAGCTTAAATCAGATGATTAAAAATTGATCGGCATCTTTTGCCACTTGAAATTTCTCCCTGAAATCATTCAGTTCATTCATGGATATTTCGTAGGTAACAAACCCATCGTAGCTCGAAACAGGTTCTGATAGCAATTCCCCTCTGGAATTAACAACTTGGCTATCACCAACGTATGTGATGCCATTCCCATCTTTTCCAATTCTGTTTACACCAGCAACATAAACCTGGTTTTCAATTGCCCTTGCTTTCAGTAGTGTTTTCCAAACCTCATTGCGCGAGGAGGGCCAGTTTGCCGTAAAGATCATTAAATCGGTGTCGTTCAGATTTCTGCACCACACCGGAAAACGGACATCGTAGCAGGTATACAGCGCTATTCTCCAGCCGAAAAAATTAATGATCAATCTTTGATGGCCGGCGGTAAAAGGAATCGACTCACCTTCGAATGTAAAAAGGTGCCGCTTGTCGTAACAATAAATTTCACCCGCAGGTGTGACAAATACAAACCGATTATAAAACAGATCCTTATCCACTATTATCACACTGCCCCCGATTGCAATACCTGTTACCTGGGATAAATTCAGCATCCAGGTTACAGTTGGACCATCCATAGGCTCTGCCAAATCAGCGGAACGCATCGAAAATCCAGTTGTGAAGGTTTCAGGAAGAATCACAAGATCACTTTGGCCAGTGAGCTTCCTAATCTGAATTTCGAAATTCATCCGGTTTTGTCCGGGATTTTCCCATACCAGATCGACCTGTGCAAGCGTAATGCGTAAATTTTTTTTTATTTTCATTTTAAATCTGATTAATCAAGGTCATCTCCAAGAATAAAACGCTCAGGATGTTTTCCTATTACGCCTCTGTCTTTATACCACTGCCTGATACTACGGATGTCGGCATTCATATCCTTTGTAAGCTCAACTTTGTGAGGCACTCCAATCTCTTTCCTTCCCCAATCAAAAACTGCTAAATAGACCGGAATATTTGCTATTCTGGCGATCGCATAAAATCCCCCCTTCCATTCGGCAGTTGGTTTACGCGTACCTTCAGGTGCAATCGCCAAATGGATTGTTTTACGTCTTTTAATTTCAGCAACAATCTGCTTAATCGAACTTGCACCCTTTGAAGTATCAATGGGTATGGCTCCCATCATTTTGAGCAAAAAACCAACGGGCCAAAAGAAAAACTTCTTATTTACCAGAATATTAGGAGTTCCTCCTACCGATTTGTAGTAGATCCATGAAATAACAAAGTCCCATAGTGAAGTATGCGGAACACCAAGTACGATACATTTTGGTTCAGGAAGAACACTTCCGATCACCTTCCAGCCAAAAAGCCACAGAAGAAATTTTGTAAAATATTGCATTCTATATATTTTAAAAAGCAGAATTAATTCATTTAGGAGACAACAATTAACTTATCTGATGATAACGGTCTCAATATTGTCTGCCTGAGCATATTTCTTTAACAGACTCACAGACAGATCAAGTGCTTCTGACGTACAAATCTCACCCGAAAAGCCAATAATAACCATTAAAAATCTTTTGGTTTCGTTTGTAACAGAAGTTCTTACAGAATCGCTGGTTGGCGAACCAAAAGGAGAAATTGCGTCACGAAATACCGGCAGAAACTCAATATTCATCGCTCCCCTGCCGATCGCTTCGTAGGGTTCACCTTTTGTACCAATGTCGAAGATCGTGCTGCCGGAAATCTTATCAACATCGTAGCCACCAATCGAAAAACCAGTCTTTAGCGAAACCAGGTTAAGCAGATCGACCACGTTATTTATTCTGTAAAGTTGGTGTCCCTTTACCACCCTGCGCATCAATGCTTCGGATGAGAGCCTATACCTGGCGGGGTCTTTGCCACAAAGCCGGTATGCGACGCGTGAAGCCCTGATAGCCGGTTGACTACCTACTTCAGCAAGTTCGCCCGAATGTCCGATTGTTCCGCAAATAGCTTCAATCTCTCTCCATAATTCGCCATTATCCTCCGAAATCACTACATCACATTCGATACATCCCAGCGTCAGATCCGGCAATATTCCTTTAATAGCCTGACTAATAATTATTTCCTTCATAAATTGATTACAGTTTTCAAAGGTCTGTTACTTTTCTAAAATTAGAATTACTTTTGATAATAACTAAAAATATCCCTTAACTATTGGATAAAAGGGAATTTTGGTTACTTGAAAATTTATTTTGACCTAAAAAAAATCATTCAAAGTGAACATTCCGTTTATAGATATCCATACGCACCATCCCATGAATTCGGAGGAGATCTTATCTGTTCCGAGCCTTTTTCTTCAGGATATTGACTTTAAAAATGTAATTAACACCCCGTTTTCAGCCGCAATTCATCCCTGGCACGCCGCCAAATTCTTCCCCGAGCAAGTTAGGGCAATGCTTGATGCGCTGATAGAACAACCTGGGTTAATTGCCATTGGGGAAACGGGCCTTGACAGGGTTTGCACTGCAAATTTTCAGCAACAGAAACTTCTTTTCGAGTTGCACCTCGAAATTGCAGAGAACCATAGCAAACCACTGATCATCCACGCCGTAAAATCATGGAACGATTTAATATTATACCTGAAAAAGGCAAAAGTACCGTTCATTCTTCATGGGTATACAGGTGGAATGGAACTTACAAAACAGCTGATTGACCTGGGTTGTTACTTCTCTGTCGGAAAATTGGTGCTTCAAATGACACCTCGTTTTCTTGAGGCTTTTCAGCTAATTCCCCTCACTTCTCTCTTTCTCGAAACCGACGAATCATCTTCAGATATCAGGGAAATCTACCAGAAAGCATCCGAAATTTTAAATATCCCACTGGATCAATTCAAAATTCAGCTGATTCAGAATTTTAAAAAGCTTTTTAACCTGCAAGAATGGGAATAACTTTCACTTGAAATATTTTCAACAGTCTGATATTCTATAGTATAACTTTCGTTAGAAATTAGCGTCCGTCATTTAACGCATAGAATTAAAATATTTCGATAAAATTTAAATTTTTTTCGATTTAAATTTTGAATTTGACTAAAAAATATTATTCCTTTACACCAAACCTATTCTGATTGACTATGAACAAGCAAAAACGATTTGCCGTAATACTAGCAGGGTGTGGTGTATTTGATGGCACCGAAATTCATGAAGCAACACTTACTTTTCTGGCCATTGCGAAGGCAGGAGGTAGTTATGAATGCTTCGCTCCGGATAAGGAGCAAAGTCAGGTGATTAATCATTTGACAGGAAAACTGATGAATGAAGAGCGGAATGTATTGGTTGAAGCTGCCCGTATCACCCGCGGGAAAATCGAACCGCTCAACCTTTATGAACCTGAAAAGTTTGATGCTGTAATCTTCCCTGGAGGTTTTGGTGTTGCGAAAAATCTCTCTACGCTTGCTTTTGAAGGAAGTGAATGTACCATCGATCCGGAAGTGGAATTGGCGGTCCTTGCTTCGGTTGAAGCATGCATCCCGATTGGTGCGCTTTGCATCGCTCCGGCTTTAATCGTTAAAATTCTTCCGGGTGCTGATGTAACAATTGGTAAAGACCGCGAAACGGTTAAAATAATTGAAAAGATGGGAGGAAATCATCACGAAACAAGTCATGCAGAGGTGATTATCGACGAAAAGTATAAATTAGTGACCTCTCCGTGCTACATGCTTGATGCACATATCCTGGATATAGCAGAAGGCACCCAGAATGTTGTTGATGAATTACTTAAACTAATGTAAAAATGGCTGAAATTACTTTCAGCCATTTTTAATAATGTATTATTCAGCGATCAAAACTGGTACCTCACACTGAATGCTATATTCGTGTTATATGAATTACCGTGATTGATCAGTCCAATTTCAGGTCTTGCATCAAGGGAAACCTGAATTCCGACCGGGAATGCATATTCGATACCGATATCTCCAACCGCAGAAAGAAAAATACCTCCATTATCCGTTCCGTGATATTTATCGTAATCCCAACTCCACGAACCAATTTTTCCACCTGCACCTGCATACCAGTTAAATCCGCCGTCAATATTCCAAACCCATTGATATATGCCGGCTAAACCCCAGGCATTGTAATTATTACCATTATGCAAACCAAGATCGAACTCGAGACGGTTAAAATCTGACAGACCATGCTGGTAGGAGATTTCTGTTCCAAACCCGTCACCACCACCCAATCTCAAACCAATTGCATGGTTTGCAACTTGTGCATTCGCAATAGTTGCCAATAAGATAAATGCAAAAGCAAAAAATAACCTTCTCATAGTTTTCATTTTTAAATTATATAAATCACAATTCCTGACTAATCAATTATTGCGCCAAAATAACAATCGTATAACAGTTAAATTAAATTATCGGTTCATTAAATGACAATCAAATTTTTAAACCGTTGATATTCAATATCCCAATTTTCAGCATCCTGAGGCATAAATATCTTTGTCTCAAAAGAACCGAAGACCATCTGCCTTATCTCATCAAGTGATGAAACAGCTCCAAGTGCCTTAGCCTGCATCATGATATTGCCAATTGCGGTAGCCTCTGTCGGGCCTGCATAAACCGGGAGATTTGTCGCGTTCGAAGCATACTGGCACAATAATTCGTTATTTGCGCCACCTCCTATAATGTGTATCTTTTCAATTTCAGTTGTGCTAACCTCCCTGATCGAATCAAGCGTAGTGCGGTATTTCATTGCAAGGCTCTCAAAAATGGTTCTAATCACTTCTCCATGGGTGGCAGGTTCTGGCTGACCAGTTTTCAAACAGAAAGCTGCAATTGCAGCGGGCATATCTCCCGGGTTCAAAAACTCACGTGCATCGGGATCGATCAGGCACTTAAAAGGCTGAGCATTTAAGCTCATTTCAACCATTTCGGGCCATGAATAATCGTGTTCAGCTGACCAGGTGCGCCGACATTCCTGTAACAGCCACAATCCCATGATATTCTTTAGAAACCTTGTTGTCCCCTCAACACCACCTTCGTTGGTAAAATTTAGTTTTTGAATCTCTTCCGAAATCAGCGGGTGATCACTTTCAATCCCCATCAGCGACCAGGTCCCTGAACTGATATAAGCCCAGTTGCGGCCTGTTGCAGGTACCGACGCAATTGCGGAGGCCGTATCATGTGCTGCAACCGCAACTACCGGAATCGCCGCACTACCGGTCTCTTTTTGAATATCCGCTTTGATATTCCCAAGAATAGTTCCCGGCAATACAAGCTCCTGCATCAGGTTGATATCAAAATCAATGGCATCGAACAGTTTTTTCTCATATTCGAGTTTACCGGGTTTCAGAAACTGGGAGGTTGATGCGATTGAAAACTCATTTTTCTTTACACCACTGAAAAGATACCCCAATGCATCGGGCATAAACAGGATATTTGTTGTAATTTCGAGCAGCGGAGATCGATCGCGCTTATAAGCATACAACTGAAACAGTGTATTAAATTGCATCAGCTGAATGCCGGTCATCAGGTATAATTCCTTTTGAGGGATGATTTTAAAAACCTCCTCCATCGCCGTATCGGTGCGTGGATCGCGGTAAGCATAGGGCAAACCGACTATCATTCCGTTCCGGTCGAGCAGGGCAATATCAACGCCCCAAGTGTCAACACCCACAGACTCGGGTTGAACTCCAAAATCATGTATACATTTTTTCAATCCGGTTTTCAATTCACCAAAAAGACTGAAAATATTCCAATAGAAGGAACCATTAATCTCGACCATCTGATTGTCAAACCGATGGATTTCCTTTAAGCTTAATTTGTTTTCCGAAATAGTTCCCAATATTGCCCGGCCGCTTGATGCGCCCAAATCGAAAGCCAGAAAGTTCCTTGTTGTCATCTTATTATTTTGCAGGTTTATCTAAGTGTTGATGAACGGTACTGATTAATTTTTTCCCAAAAATAGAGGAATTATGGGTCTGTATTGATATCCGGTCTTAAAAAATAACTTGCTTTTAGCAGCTAACGGCTGACTAACTACAAGCTGCCAGGAACCAGTTACCAATCGCAAGCTGCCATTTACATCACCTTCCAGACAGACATCCATACAGGAATCACAACAATACAAACGATATAGGATATCAGCATCAGACTTCCGCTCTTTTGCGCATCGCCCCCGTAGTTCTTAATCTGGATTAAAATGGCGATTGCCGGCGGAGAAACAGCCTGAATCAAAATAACATCGCTCACCAGTGAATTAGTCACTTTAAGGTTCACAAGCATCATTATAGCAATCGTTACCACCGGAATAATCAGAAATTTCACCCCTAAAACACGGATTGTGTCAGCAAACGAGGGCCAGATTTTTAATGATATACTGCCCAATACTGCCCCAAGTACGAAATTTGCGACCGGAACCGTTGCAGTGCCAGTCAGTTCAATGGCGTTATTGACGATTTTGGGAATGTATTGATGCCATCCCGTAAGCACAAATAGAATTCCCAGCAAATTGGCAATAAACGGGGGTGTTATAAGCTGTTTCCACGAAAGCTCTAACATCTTGCCCCCTGTACTGAGGAATTTGCCGACACTCCACAAAATAGGATTGAGTCCCATGATGATCAAAAAAGTGTAGAGTGCATACAAGTCAAACTGCTCAGGATAAATGGCCTGTCCGAGTGGTAATGCAAGATAACCTGCATTTTGCATGCTCGCAAGTGGCAATAAACTGCGCTTTGCCGAGAGGTCTTTGTAAAAAAAGAGCATTGCAAACACGATTCCGATTGCAATTAATCCCAGTCCGACCAGGGGAAGTATCCACCATAACGGAAAACGCTGAGGATCGAGTGTGCCGACGATATTTGAGAATATCATCGCCGGAAGAAGCACATTAATAATGATTAAAGTGAGACCTTTTACATCACCCGATTTGAATACTTGTGTGCGAACCAATATCGCACCGGCTAAGGCAATCAGCAACACCTGAACCAGGGCCAGCGTATTGCTTGTTAGCGTGACGAAAAAAATTTCAGACATATTTAGCTCTATACTTCAGACATTTTAAAAGAGGTCGATACAATTATCTGCGCAGGTTTTAAAGTCATTAGGTTGACGACTTTTAGGTTTGGTACAAGTCTGAATTAAATCTGCCTAATCCTTTCATTAGCAGCAATTTTATCCTATACCTTATCAGTCTATAGCCTATTTACCTGCGCTGTTACTACAATTATAGCTGAACGATCTTTATTTTTTATAAAACAGCCGGCCCGTGATCAGCAATCCGGCAAAAACAAATATGGCAAAAACCATACTGCTGACAGCCAGTTGCATGCCGCCTGATATCACGTGACCACTCGTACATCCTCCCGCCATCCGGGCACCAAAAATAAGGATAAAACCGCCAAACATGGCCCAGAAAATCCGTTTGCCTGTACTGTTTCCTTTGTATTTTGACCAGTTACTGTGAATTAACCGGATCTTAAAGTCTTTTTTTAACAGCGAGATAATCAGCCCTGCCAGGAATGATCCGCTGAGAAAAATCACCTCCCAGTTGCCCGGTTTTACAATCTTCGTAAAATATTCATTGTTCGTATTTCCTGTGAACAAGTTGGCAAGATAAGGGAAAGCGGTTGAAGCGCCGATTGGCCTGTCCATTCCAATTTTTAAAAAGACAATGCTATTGAGAATGGCTAGTGCCACACCCGCAAAAATCCAGGTGCGGTCGGTTACTTTTTCAATTTTATGCACATAGAAAGCGATGGCAATAAATAGTGCTCCTAACAGAACAACCAGCGAATAAAAAATGACTGGCGTTGATCCGGTGAGTGAATAGAGTGAAATGGTTCCAAGATCGGGACCCAGTAAACCGGCAATCGAAGGCAAAACAAGCGTGTAAATCAATCCACCGAGCAATCCACCAGCCAGACCGGCGGCGGCGTCGAGTGAACCTTCACCCAGCGAAACAATCATGGTTCCGGGGCAATAACCCAGGATGGCCATGCCGGCGCCAAAAATTAATCCACCCAATACGATTCCGCCAACGATCAGTGGTTTTGCATGATAAGAGGCAAAACCCAGTCCTATTTCAATATTAAGCAGGATCACCCCTACTCCGATCGCAAGTGCAATGGCTTTGGCTACTTTATAGTTTTCGAGTGTCGCCATCCCGCTGATGGTGTCGAAACGGTTCAGTTTTGCACTTCGTAAAATAGCGCCAAAAAGAAAACCAAAGAATAAAATCATGATTGTCATAGTGTTCCTCCTAATTTTTGAATCGGTTAATCGGGCCAAATTTAGGGAAAAATAGAGGAAATGTGCGATATTAAATAAGAATTTTGGTTATTAATTATGCTTTATATTCATTCAAATCCCGTCACGGGTAATGACTGGGAAAAAAACATGGGTGGAAACAAGACCTTTGTAGAGACGCGCAACCTCCGGCGAATCATTAACAATATCTTTTTGGTCGCTTACAATATCCGACAGCACATTTACAATATCCTACAGCATATTTACATTATCGGATAGTTTGGTTACATTATCCTACAGCATATTTACATTATCGGATAGTTTGGTTACATTATCCTACAGCATATTTACGTTATCCGACAGTAATATGCAATAGCCGACAGCCTGTTTACATTATCAGATAGCATGATTACAATATCAAATAGCATAGTTACAATATCCGACAGCCAATTTACATTATCAAATAGAATAGTTACAATATCCGACAGGTTAATTACGTTATCCGACGGTCTGTTTACAATATCCGCCAGCTCATTTAAATTAACTTTAATGAATCTGATTTATGTAATTCGATGATTGAATTCGGCTGAAACACTTGTTCAATAAGAATAAAAGACTTTCGATGATAACAGCTCGCATTTTATTTTTCATTACAATGTATATTAAAAGATTGTATTATAAATATTCGATAAAATAAATACTGAATTAATATTTTTTGTATATTTATATGATTTTTACTAAACTATTTTTTTAATTAAAAAATCCCATTATGAAATTCCGTGAAAAAACCTTTTGGGACATGGAAAAACAATCCATTTCCTATGTAAGTAAAAATGAAAGTGTGTGGATAGCCAATTCGGTTATTGCCGCTACAACTACATTTCTCGTAGCCAACGAGAAAGAGCTGGCGCTTGCCATTAAGGCCCAGGAGAACAACAATCCGGGAGGGCATGTTGCCCAGAAGAACCAGTCGCTGAAGACATTTATCCGTAAAGTTTACAAGTTAGGGCGGAAGCTTTCGTACTATGCCAAACGAAACGGTGATAAAGTGCTGCAAAACGATGTTGATATTCCGGAATCCGATTTGCTTTCCATTTCCGAAAATGGCGCGTTGTTAAAATGCAACTCGATCATTACGCGCGGGAAAGAATATTTACCGTTGACCGCTGCATATGGCGTGACTGCAGAAGATCTTGATACACTGACCACCGAACTTTCAAAAATCGAACAAATGTATCCTAATATCGGCTTGATCACCAATGATCGTAAAAGTGCCGGCCGTTCAATAAAAGATCTGATTATAGAAGCCCGCAACCTGCTCGACCAGCTCGACGATGCCTTTGAAGGAATGATTGAAGATGAGGATTTTTTAAATGGCTGGTTTGCGATCCGGAAAATCAAAGGGCGCCATAAAAACAGAGGAAATGATAAAAAGGGTCCATCAACAGATGCCAATTAATAAATACCTGACCACCGCCAGCATGTAGTTTAAAG
>Ga0209585_10000067_pt1 | contig 37276 bp, 25 predicted proteins | sample NGEPerone_FD_185491 | JGI IMG/M metagenome (GOLD analysis project Ga0209585, IMG submission 185491) | Arctic peat soil microbial communities from the Barrow Environmental Observatory site, Barrow, Alaska, USA - NGEE Permafrost154B-one... | ecosystem: Environmental > Terrestrial > Soil >... | reverse complement strand
TGCTTTTATCACGATCCGTGGCGACGCTGCCGCCGAAGCATACAGTGCAGCCGTAAAAAACGGACAAAGCCATGATCAGGCAGGCGAAATTGCTAACGAAGTCCTGTATGCGGGTTTGCTGTTTTCCCCTTACAGAACCGTTGTCCGTATCCTTTGGAACGAATTTGAGAAAGATGTCACTCCTGTGCTGACTGAAAGTGTGGCTATGGAAATGTTGCCGAAGCTGAACGGGGTCTTTAATAAATACAAGCTGTCCGACGGCTTTGATACCACTGAGGAATACGACCAGCTTTACACCGAACTGACGGGAACTATTCAAATCCTTCTCGAAGATGGCATTTAACAAGCGAACACATTTCCGGGGCAACATTGATGCAATAAAAATCGCATTCCTTTTGGATAAGGAGAACCGTCCAGCCACTCCGGAAGAACGGGCTATATTGGAAAATTATTCGGGATTCGGTGGAATCAAAGCCGTATTGAACCCTGTCGGCCACCCGGATGATGAACAGTACTGGACAAAAAGTGACCTTGACCTTTTTGGGTTGGTTACCGAATTGCACGGAGTTTTGCGCGAAGGCGCCTGTGATGAAGCACAGTACAAACGCTACGTCAGTTCGCTGAAGAATTCCATTCTCACTGCTTTTTACACGCCAACGGAAGTAGTAAATGTACTGGTGGAAACCCTTCACAAACGAGGCATTGCACCCATGCGCCTGTTGGACCCTTCAGCGGGAATGGGCGCTTTTGCATCCGCCTTCAGACAACAATTCCCTGACTGCGAAAATACCTGCTTTGAAAAAGATTTATTGACCGGCAAAATCCTCTCTCAACTTTATCTGCATGATAAAGTACGGACAGAGGGTTTTGAAAACATTGAAAGCCGTTACGCCAACCATTACGATATAGCAACCTCTAATATTCCCTTCGGTGACGTGGCAGTGTACGACCCTTCTTTCGCCACCCATAACGATCCGGCACGGCGTATGGCCGCACGATCCGTCCATAATTATTTCTTTCTCAAATCAGTCGATATGGTGCGTGATGGTGGTATCGTGGCGTTTATCACTTCGCAGGGCGTACTCAATGCCGAAAAGAACCGTCCGGTACGCCAGTGGCTGATGGAACATTGCGAACCGGTTTCTGTCGTCCGCCTGCCCAATAATCTTTTTACTGATCATGCCGGAACCGAAGTGGGCAGTGACCTTGTTATCCTGCAACGCAAGGCCTGTGGGGCCAATCTGACACAACGCCAGCACGATTTTATCGAATCCCGCCGCCTGTCCAACGGTATCCAGGTGAATAACCTTTTTCAGACGTTCGACCGCGTGGTACATACATCCTCGAAAGTTGATACCGACCCTTATGGTAAACCCGCATTGGTTTTCCTGCACGATGGCGGTGTGAGCGGCATCGCTGCCGGGTTAAAAGATATGTTACATGAGGACTTTGCACAACATTTGGATGTGGAACACTATCTTCTCCATGCACCTCAAAGGCTGGAACAACCGAAATATATAGTTTCGCAACCGGTGCAGACATCAGAAGCATCCCCGAAAATGACTAAGGTTCCGGCTCCTGAAACCGGTTCGCCCCGACCATCTGTTTCTTCTAATGAGTTTACCGGCTCCCTGTTTGGAAATGAGGAAATATCAAAAACAACGGTCATGACACCGACTTCGGAGGTTTCCGGTAAAGAAACGCCGCTCTCTGTTTCCCGTGAACCGCTTATCTCCCTGTATGACCTTTTCGGTCTTCCCGAAACAGAACGTTCCCAGGTTAAAAAGCCACGTACCCGCAGTAAAGAGGCCAAACCAGTTGAACAGGTGCCCCTGGAGTGGCGCGAGCTTTTACAGATCGGGAATGCCGCTTCCCCGCCAGAATCCGTTTCGGAGAAAGAAGCCAGGATAAAACGAGAAGAAAAAAAAGAAGAAGAACGCCAGGAACATTTTAAACCTGTTCCTTTTACTGCTGAACGGTTGAAACATTACAGGGAAGGCTCACTGGTATCCGACGGGGAGAATCGCATCGGCTACCTACGTGGCATTGACAGTCTGCAGCCTATGTTCCACCCGCTGGAGCTGGCATCTTCCCAACGGCAACGGGCATCTCTTTATATTGAAATACGGAACACGTATCATCACCTCTATGTCAATGAGGCCGAACGCCTGCTGGTTAATCCTGCGCTTCGTGATATGCTCAACCGCCTGTATGATGATTTTACAAAACGGTTCGGACAACTGAATGATGGCAAAAACCTCGGTCTGATTAAAATGGATGCTGGCTGGCGCGAAATCCTTTCCCTTGAACGCTATACCGATGGACATGCAGTTAAAGCCGATATCTTCAACCGTCCTGTAGCCTTTAATCCCAACGAGATAACCCACGTCGAAAATGCCCGCGAAGCCCTGGCCGCTTCGCTAAATAAATACGCGGGTGTAAACCTTGACTACATGGCTTCCCTTACCGGGAACAAACAGGACGAGATACTGGAGGAACTCAAAGGGGCCGTGTATTTCAATCCACTGGCAGGCGGCTACGAGATGGTAGATAAATTCATTGCAGGTAACGTCATAGATAAAGCCGGACAGGTGGAGTCCTTTTTGGAAAGTAATCCCGGGCACGAAGCTGCTCGCGTTTCGCTTGAAGCCTTGCGGGAGGCTACACCCAAGCCGATTGCTTTCGACGATCTTGACGTCAACTTCGGCGAGCGTTGGATACCAACAGGTATTTATGAAAAATACGCCTCGTGGCTTTTTGAAACAGGTGTCAACATTCACTATGCACAAAGCCGCGACGAGTATAGTGTCACCGCTTTCAGGAGTAACGCCAAGATCTCCGACCAGTATGCGGTCAAATCGCAAAGCCGCACTTTCGACGGCGTGGCGTTGATCAAACACGCCTTACACAATACCTCCCCAGACATCACAAAAAAGATTATGGTAGACGGAGAAGAAGTAAAGGTTCGTGATGGCGATGCTATCCAATTGGCCAATTCGAAAATCGACGAGATGCGTAAGGGGTTCTCGGATTGGCTGCGCGAACAATCGCCGGAGTTTAAAGACCGGTTGGCCGGGCTTTATAACCACACGTTTAACTGCTTTGTACGACCGGCTTACGATGGTTCGCACCAGACTTTTCCCGGTCTGGATTTGAAAGGTTTAGGTATTGACGACCTTTACAAAAGCCAGAAAGATGCCGTATGGATGCAGAAACTGAACGGAGGAGGTATTTGCGACCATGAAGTGGGCGGAGGGAAAACGCTGATCATGTGTTGTGCCGCCATGGAAATGAAACGGCTGGGATTGGTAAACAAGCCGATGATAACAGGATTAAAAGCCAATATTTATGAAATAGCGCAGACCTTTTGTACGGCTTATCCCAATGCCCGCGTTTTGTATCCAGGCAAGGAAGATTTCACACCGGTCAACCGGATGAAAATCTTCAACGAGATAAAGAACAACATCTGGGATGTCGTTATCCTTACGCATGAACAATTCGGGATGATTCCGCAGTCTCCCGATATACAACGCGACATTTTACAAAAAGAACTTGATAGTGTTGAAGAAAACCTGGAAGTATTGCGCGGGCAGGGAAAAGAAGTTTCGCGGGCCATGCTAAAAGGTTGCCTTAAAAGGCAACAAAACCTGGAGGCCAAACTAAAAAACATTGCCTACCAGATTGAAACCCGGAAGGACGATACTGTGGATTTTCGTTTGATGGGTATCGATCATTTGTTTGTCGATGAAAGTCACAAATTTAAAAATCTGACCTTTACCACCCGGCACGACAGGGTGGCAGGACTGGGTAATGCCGATGGTTCGCAACGGGCGTTGAATATGCTGTTTGCCCTGCGTACCATACAGGGACGTACAGGTAAGGATTTAGGGGCGACTTTCCTGTCGGGTACGACCATTTCCAATTCACTCACAGAATTGTACCTGTTGTTCAAATACCTGCGCCCGAACGAACTGGAACGGCAGGGGATTACCACCTTTGATGCCTGGGCGGCGATATTCGCAAAAAAGAGTATTGACTACGAATTTTCGGTAACCAACGAAATTGTACAGAAAGAGCGGTTCCGGTATTTTATCAAAGTTCCGGAACTGGCAGCTTTTTATGCTGAAATAACGGACTTTCGCACTGCCGCGAACATTGGTATTGATCGCCCTGAGAAAAACGAAATACTGCACAATATTCCTCCCACACCCGACCAGCAGGAGTTTATTGAACGGCTGGTTGCCTTTGCCAAAAACGGCGATGCTACGCTTTTATTCAGGGAACCGCTTTCTGACAATGAAAAGACAGCCAAGATGCTTATCGCAACCGATTATGCGCGGAAAATGTCGCTGGATATGCGCATGATTGCACCCGGGCGGTACGGAGATCACATCGACAACAAGGCCAGCCATGTCGCACGCCTGATAACGGATTATTACCGGGATTTCGACAGGCACAAGGGCACGCAGTTTGTCTTTTCCGACCTCGGAACGTACCGTCCCGGTCATTGGAATGTGTACAGCGAAATAAAACGTAAGTTGGTTGAAGACCACGGTATTCCGGCACACGAGGTGCGTTTTATACAGGAAGCCAAAACTGAAAACGCCCGTAAAACGATGATTGCCGGGATGAATGATGGAAAAATACGTGTATTGTTTGGTAGTACTGAAATGCTTGGAACCGGCATTAATGCCCAGAAACGGTGTGTTGCTATTCATCACCTCGATTGCCCATGGCGTCCGTCCGACCTGGAACAGCGCGATGGTCGCGGTATCCGGAAAGGTAACGAGGTTGCCAAACTCTATGCAAACAACAAAGTCGATGTTATCCTGTATGCGGTCGAAAAATCGCTCGATGCCTACAAATTTGGGTTACTGCATAACAAGCAACTCTTTATCCGGCAACTCAAAACCAATTCGCTTGGTTGTCGCACTATCGACGAAGGCAGCCTGGATGAAAAAGGGGGCATGAACTTTTCCGAGTATGTGGCTATCCTTTCAGGTAATACCGAATTGTTGGAGAAAGCCCGTCTGGAAAAGAAAATCGCCGCATTGGAAAGCGAACGGCAGGCTTTTGCAAGGGGTAAATCGTCGTCCCGCTACAAATTGGAAAACATCGTTCAGGGCGCAGAAAAGAACAATGACCTGATTATACGTATTTCCAAAGATATGGAAGCCTTTAATTCCCGAGTGCAAATAGCGTCGGACGGCACAAGGCTTAATCCGGTGCAGTTAGATTGGGTGGAGGGCAGTAACCTGAAAGAAGTCGGTATCCGGCTAAACGAAATAAGCGCCAAAACCCGTACGCATGGTGTGCATGAACCCATTGGTACATTATACGGCTTCACTCTTTTGGTAAAAACTGAAACCACGCTGAAAGAGGGATTTGATATGGTTCAGAACCGTTTCTTTATTAAAGGCGAGGGAGATATCCTGTATAACTACAACAACGGGCTGATGGCTGCCGACCCTAAAGTCGCTGCACAGAACTTTATCCATGCGTTGGACAGTATGCCCCGCCTGTTGGAAAAATACAAGGCAGAGAACGAGAGAATCTCGAAAGATATTCCGGTACTGAAAGAAGTAGTCGAAGCTGTATGGCGAAAAGAGGACGAGTTAAAAGAGTTGAAAACCGAGTTGAACAACCTTGAACGACAGATTAAACTCTCGTTAAAACCTATCGAACAAATGGAAGGACAATTATCGGAAACCGTGGCAGACAATCAACTGCGGCAGGAAGTCTCAAAGTTTGCCCAATCAATCCCAAACGGTGAACGAACCGGCGTTCGATGTTCCTTTACCTCATAGAAGCAGAAAGTTAAAAATAATAATATGCCTCAAAAAAAACTTCAATTCAATTCCTTCATTTATAAACCATCACCTAACCACTGATCATTTCCTTCTGCAATTTTAGGGAATTTTAAAATGGGATTAACGAAGCTCTTGAGTGTGGAAAACATTTAATCAAAAGAATTCCTCGGGGCTCTGCCTTGGGGTTTCCTTTCAGTTTTCCCTCGTAAGAGGGAATCTAAACACAGAATTTCGGTTTTTGACCTAGGTCAAAATGAAACCAGCGTAATACCCCCTATGGCTCTGCATCGAGGATAGTTGGGCTCAAGAAATTCTTTTATTTCAATCATATTTTGCAATTTTCAACAACAATGATTTTACACTTCGGATGCTGTGGTTACTACATCAAAGTTTGCTCCAATGGCTTCAAAATGTTTACGGCCGCATTTGATTTTGTCGGCTTCAGAATTGCGAAGTTTTTCAAAGTCTTTTGTGCCTTTTGTTTCACGGACTAAATATATTGTGTTATCGTCGTGTTTTACTATTGCCCAGTCAGGATTATATGTGCCAATGGGTGTTTCTATTTTGAAAAATGAAGTAGTTTAACAAATAGCTTTATGTCTTCACGCTTGTCTAATTCTATGGTAAATCTGCGTTCAATCTCACTGTCGTAAATGACACTGTCAAAAACGGAATTATTCACTTTTAATGATTGCTCAAAATATTCTCTTAGTTCTTCATCCCTGAAAAGTTGCATACTCCATTCGGTATGCCCTGTTGTTAGTTTTTCGTATTTGATACCATCAATCATTAAGCGGTGCAATTCACGGTTGAGAATTGAAGCAACTGCATCCATAAACTTTTGAGGGTTTACGGCAAATTCTTTTAAGCGGTTGCTTACTGAAAGGACCTTGACTAAGGTACTTCTTGTAAGTTCGGTTTCTTTTTGAAGGTATGCGAGAATATCAGGCAATATGCCTGTATATTCTAATTTTATTTCGTTGGCTTTTGTATTTGTGGTTGTGATCCCCTTTTTTTCAACTCCAATAATATCTTCCCGGTATGACACTTTTACCGGATCTATTCTTTCCATTTCGGAAATTGATTTTGTTGCGTTAGCAATTAAATCATTAGTTGAATAATCGACACGGTAGGTTGTACGGTGTTTAATTTTATTCCAAAGGGTTTCAAATTCGGGGTCAAGGAAAATTTGTTTATTGATTTTCAAGCGTTTTGGTTCTTCGTCTTTCTTAATGTGGCGTTCCAACTGATACGATTGTAAAACGTTGATAATTTCCAACTCTTTATCGGCAAATTCTTCTGATAAGCCCAATGAAAAGCCTTCTTTAGAAGGATTGAATGAGGATTGAATTTTGCCGTTTTTGTCAACAAAACCTTTGGTTTGTATTTCTGCCCATAAGTTAGCACTTGCCACCCTGCCTAATGGTTTTTCTTCCTCTCCATCAATTACAGTCAGTTTCGCAAAAGCAATTTGTGGTACTTTTCCAAAAGTAATACCACATTCGTCTTCGTACTCTTTCTGTAATCCACTGGCAAAATCGGCATAACTTTCACGAGCAATAACAGTCAGCTTGTTAATGTTATCGTCTTTTACTCTTTCACCCTCGCTATTTACTGGCAAGCGCAAACCACGTCCGAGCGTTTGCCTTCTCTCGTTGGCACTTCCTACTTCACGCAATACGCAAATCTGGAAAACATTCGGATTATCCCAACCCTCACGTAAGGCAGAGTGAGAGAAAATGAATTTCAATGGCTCGTCCATTGAAAGAAGTTGTTCTTTGTTACGCATGATTTTTGCGTAAGTATCATCATCGGCTTGTGTGCTTCCGTTTGTGTCTTTATAAACGCCTTTTTTATCGGCTGAGAAATATCCATCGTGGCATTTATCTACCGGAAAAATATCTAATACTTTGTATTGAGGAAGCTGGATTAATTCTGCATAATGTCTTTCAAATTCATCAGCATACTTGCCCTTGGCTGATTTGCCATCTGTATCGTAGATACGGTAATTGGAAACCTTATCGACAAAGAAAAGGCTTAAAACCTTGATACCACGACCTTTTAACTGCAATTCTTTATCCAAGTGCTTTTTGATTGTATTCTTAATTTGAACATCAATCAAATCTTCGGTAATTCCTCCACGTTCCTGACCTAAATACAATATGCCCGAAGTGAAATCAATAAACTCATTGCCCGGTTCACAACTTATATCCAATACTTCAAAACCGTTCTGATAGGCTGACCTTTCATTTGAAAGCACGAATAAATCTGCATTTTGTTTTACCCAAAAATCTTTTTCCTTTACATCTCCTTTGCCCTGTACCTGAATGCGAATTTTAGCTTTAATTCCGCTTGTGTTATCAACTGCAATAGTTTGATAAAAGCATCGTTTTGGGCATTAGCACCTGTAACTGAAGCCACAACGATTTGTTTTACTAATCGTTGCTCGTAAGCCTTGATAGGGTCTAATTTGTAAATCAGATTGTAGAGGTTTTTATGCGTAGCTGAAAACCGGAAAATACATATCGGATTTAGCGTTTTGATTGCTTCCTGCGCTTTTGGTGTATTGTCAACTTTTTGTGGTTCATCAATTATTACAAATGGACGAACTGCATTGATAAACTCTTTCGGGCTAAAGCCATTGAGCTGGTTGCGCTCCTGATTAAAGATATTGGTGTCTTTGTTGAAGGCATCGATACTGATAATCATTATTTGCAATTGGTTACTGGTAGCAAACTGACGCTCCGGCTGAACCTTACGAATTAGCGGGAGATGTTCCTAATGTGGTATTCCCGTGTGCAGCTTTGAGCGATGGAGAGAAGGTGGCCGTGTATTATGGCGTAGCCGATACGGTAGTAGGGATGGCATTTGGCTTTATAGATGAAATAATTGCCTTTACTAAAGATAATTCACTCTAATAAGCATATATTCAGGAGTTCTTCATCAACATGATTATGCCGGCGTATTCTATCTGGGAACGGAATGTAATTCACTTTGGATAAATTTCTGAATATATCATTGGTTTTTAACATCAACTTAATGAAATAAACAAACATTTCAATTAAAAATGAAGGAGTCCTTTCTGTTTCAGATATTTCTTCCGGCAGACAGTATTCTTTCATGGGTTCGGTAGAGATTGGATATATTTTTTCAAATTATATCGGAATTTCATCCGGAATCGGTTTTGTTCCATACAAGACTCAACTAACTCTTGGCTCTTATCAAAATAAGTTTAATACCGTTGATTCAGAGAATGAAGCCTATGAACGGTGGGTTTCAGGTGTTGGTATTAAAGAGGTACAGAAAGTTGGTTTTTTAAGTGTCCCGATTTGTTTAAATATTCGGTTACCTTTAAATAAAACAATTAGTTTTATTTTGCAAACTGGTGTAAATATGGCAGTTCCAATATATGCAAATTTCAAGAGCAGTGGAACCTTCACTTATAAAGGATATTATCCTGCATATAATGTCCTTCTTGAAAATCTCCCTGCATATGGATTTCCGGGTAATGTCAACAGTGTCTCTGATGGTAAACTGGAAATCAAACCGCTTAATTTTAATGTGATCGGCTCTGCCGGATTTGATTATTTTATTCAGAAAAACATTCAGATTGGAGTTACGGCTACTTATACCAAATCGATATCGAATAGCTCGGCGTATGCTTCACCTGATAAATTCCAGCTTTCATCCGATGCTAATCAGGTTAACAGCCTTATGGGGGGAAGTAGCAAGGTATCTGCTCAATCAATGGGAGTGAATATCATTCTCAGGTATTATCTGAAATCTCCTTTTTGATAATTATTACTAAATTTGAGCCTTATCTGAACTTATGAAACTTGAGAATTCATTTGTTGGTATTTCTAATAAGGAGGATGTAAAAGCATTTAAGCAATTTTTTGAAGGCTTCTATCCATCGGTATGCGTTTTTGCAGGCAAGTATGTGAAGAATGCTGACCTTGCTGAAGATTTAGCCCAGGAAGCTTTTATTGAGTTTTGGAAGGTAAAGGAGAATTTCACCGATATAAAAGCTATGAAGGGTTTTATTTATACGGTTACCAGAAATAAGTGTCTAAACGATATAAAACTCCGGGACATTCGGGAAAATATTTTGAGAGATAAGATTTCATCGGATGATTATTTTTATGAAATGATTCTCGAAGAAGAGACATACAATATTGTTTATCGCGAAGTCAATAACCTGGCTCATCAAAGCCGTAAAATTGTTTTGCTTAGCATGGAAGGAAATAAGAATCAGGAAATTGCCAATCAATTGAATATTTCGATAAATACGGTTAAAACACTGAAAAAAAATGCGTACAAAGAATTGCGCAGGCAATTAAAAGATCATATTTTCGTTCTGCTTTTACTCTGCCATTTTCTGAAATAATTTCCTTCCTTAAAGAAAATTGGTAAAATCAGTAAGTGATTTTTAAAAATATATTCATTCCCATTCACCCGATTATTGATTCTGTTTGTTTCGCTTTTAAAGCACAGATTTATTGAATAAGGGAATGAGAGTTTGTAGTATATCGACGTTTCGGTATAAATCTTTCGCCCAAATTAACTATGGGAAAAATTAATTCAATTATCGAAATTTCTGAATTGATTGCGCGTGACATGAGCGGTCAGCTAAGCCAACCGGAAAAAGAATCCCTGAAAAAGTGGATAAACAGTTCTGCGCAAAATCAACAACAATACCGAAAGATCCTGGACGGGGCTAACCTTTCTGTTAGGAATTCGCTTTATGAATGTGTTGATACTGAGAAAGGCTGGAATAAGGTTTCAAAAAGCTTGGTTAGTCAGCACAGAATACGAATAGCGACGTTCCTGTTTCGATATGCCGCAGCCATACTGATTCCGGTTTTGATGGGGATAACTGCATACTGGTATTTGAATGAGAAATCACAGAATGTAGTCCAGCCAATTGCTGAAATAGTGTTCGGAACCAATAGTGCTGTTTTAGTTCTGGCAAACGGTGAAAATGTGAATTTATCAAGTGAAAAAACGAAAAATCTGGTGGAGAATGATGGGACTTTGATCAAAAACGCCAATAAAGAATTGAGTTATGCCAAACAACTTTCAAGGAAAGCTAAGACAGCACTTTTAAATACTTTGATTGTACCGCAAGGTGGGGATTATACCCTGATCCTTTCGGATGGAACGCGGGTATTTGTAAACTCAATGAGTAAATTGGTATTTCCAGTATGCTTTACGGGCGATAAACGGGAAATCATACTGGAAGGTGAAGCCTATTTTGAGGTGGCCAAAGACAAATCTAAACCATTTATCGTAACAATAAAGGGGTTAAAGGTTGAGGTATTGGGGACTTCGTTTAATATCAAGGCATACCCTAATGATAATAAGTCATTTACCACATTGATTGAAGGGAAGGTCAAAATCAATTCAGGCTTGCAAACATTAAATCAAAGTTTTCTGGAACCTGATCAACAGGCAGTTTATGATCCTGCAACATCCGGCATTGTTGTTCAACAAGTGGATGCGAAACAATTTGTGCAATGGATAAAAGGTAAATACACTTTTACGAACCAACCTCTCGACGAAATTATGAAAACACTTTCAAGATGGTATGATTTTAACTATCAATTTGAAGATGAATCATTGAAAAATATCAGGTTTGAAGGAGGATTAAATAAGTATGAAAGTATAGATCCGATTCTCAATATTATTAAAAAGACAGGGAAGGTAAAGGTAACGTTGAAAGGAAAAGAAATTTTATTCTCAAAGATATGAAATAAAAAAACAGGAGATGCGACTAACATCTCCTGTCAGAGACATTTCTGATAGTACAGAAATATTATTAACAAATCTAAAATGCAAATTTATGAAAAAAAAACGATGGGATACCTTTCCGTGCCGGGAAAGTATTTCAAAAATCATTCGTGTGATGAAACTTGTGAGTTTTTTTCTATTGGCTGGATTTCTGCAAGTCACAGCTAATGTTTACTCTCAGAATGCGAATATCAAGCTATCGATGCAAGATGTTAAGCTGGATGAGGTGATTAAAGCAATTCAGAAGCAGACTGAGTTTACTTTTTTTTACAGCCCTGATGACATAAAGGATGTAATTATTTCAAAGATCGAGCTTGAAAAGGCAAGTCTCGAAAAGACGCTCGATCTCTGTCTTGAAGGTACAAATCTTAATTATGAGATTGTTTACAAAGCAGTTATTATCAAAAAAGGACAATTATCCGGAAAAGAGTTGCCGGGAATTCCTGCTCAGCAATTGCCTCAGAAAAAAGTAATTTCAGGAACAGTAAAAGATAGTAAAGGAATTACTATGCCTGGGGTGAGCGTTGTGTTGAAAGGCACCACTATAGGTATAACGACTAATAATGATGGTAAATTCTCATTGTCGTTGCCTTCTGATGCTAAACTCCTTGTCTTCTCATTTGTGGGAATGAAGTCGCAGGAAGTTGTGTTAAACAATAAGACCATTATAAATGTGGCAATGCTGGAAGAAATCTATGGGCTGGAAGAGGTGGTTGCAATTGGGTATGGAATTCAGAAAAAAGTAACATTAACCGGTGCCGTTTCGAGTGTTGCTGGAGAAGAAATTGTAAAAACCAGGAATGAAAATGTTCAGAATATGCTTGCTGGTAAAATTCCGGGGGTTACAGTAGTTCAAAAATCAGCAGAGCCAGGTGAGTTTAATACAAGTTTTCAAATTCGTGGAATGGGGACCCCTCTTGTCGTTATTGATGGCGTACCACGTGATAATATGAATAGGTTAGATCCCAATGAGATAGAAAGTGTTTCTGTATTGAAAGACGCATCTGCCGCTATTTATGGAGTAAGGGCTGCGAATGGTGTTGTTTTAATCACAACGAAAAAAGGATCAGGTGGAAAGATGCAACTCGAATATAATGGAACTGTAGGATTACAACAGTCAATAGGATTGCCGGACATAGGGACTGCATCTGATTACATGACACTGATGAATGAAAATAGTATAAATAATGGACGTGCACCATTATACAATGCTGCAGATTTTGAAGCATATAAGAATGGAACTAAAAAGAGCACAGACTGGAGTTCTGTAGCGATTAATAAAACAGCCCCACAGACTCAACATAATCTTAGCGCAAAAGGGAGTTCCGAAAAGGTAGATTATTTTGTGAATTTTGGATATATTAAACAAGAAGGCTTCTGGAAGAGCGGTGATTTAAATTATGACCGTTTTAATGTTCGTTCTAATGTAAGCGCCCGCATAACTAAACGATTAACGATTGAAGTTCTCTTGAATCTGATGAAGGATACTAAAAATCAGCCATATAGAAGCACATCGAGTGTGTATAAATCAATTTGGAACCAGGTACCAATCTGGCCTATTTATGCAAACGATAATCCTGATTATTTGTATAATGCCTCGGATGCCGGAAATACTTTGGCGATAACAAATTCGGATATTAGCGGATACCAGATATATAATAATAAACTTTTCCAGGGAACTTTTAATGCTACTTATGATGTTCCGTTCATTGATGGATTAAAGGCAAAAGCAATGTATAGTTACGACTATAACATGACAGATCATAAATCTTTTGCCAAAGAATATACTTTGTACAACTATGATGCTACGAATAGTACTTATAATGGTGTTACATCACAATCACCATCTTCTATTAACCGCTCTTTTAATGGAGGAGAGTCTACATTAATGCAAATGTCTTTAAATTATTCGCATACTTTTAATAAGGCACATAGTGTTAAAGCTTTGATGTTATATGAAGAAAGCACTCGAAGTGCAGATAACTTTTACGCGTCAAGACAGTTAACAATGGATGCTGTTGATCAGCTATTTGCGGGGAACAGTTTGAACCAGGAAGGTTCTATGGATGCCGGCGGATTATGGAAGATGTCTAACAAGGGATTTGTTGGTAGATTAAATTATGATTATCAGTCAAAGTATATCGCAGAATTTAGTTTCAGATATGATGGCTCTTCTAAATTTAGTATTGACAGACAATGGGGATTCTTCCCCGCAGGTTCTGTTGGATGGCGTGTTTCAGAAGAATCTTTCTTTAAGAATTCACAAGCCCTGGCATTTGTCAATAATATGAAATTAAGGGCTTCTTATGGAAAAATGGGAGATGATAATTCTTCTTCTTATCAATTTTTGTCAGGTTACAATTATCCAGCCTGGGGCTATGTATTTAATGGACAATGGACAAATAGTTTAGGGATGCGTGGAATGGCCAATCCATATATTACCTGGTATACCGCCAAAACGCTTAATTTGGGAATTGATGCTGACATGTGGAAAGGTTTACTCGGTGTTCAGTTTGATTTGTTCAACAGGAAAAGGGACGGATTACTTGCTACCAGAAATTTAAGTTTACCCGGAACGGTTGGTGCCGGATTACCACAAGAAAATTTAGAAGGTGATTTAACTAAGGGTTTTGAAATTGCTTTAACACATAAAAATAAAATTGGAGGTCTAAATTACTTTATATCAGGAAATATGGCTTATTCTCGTACCCGTTGGCAATACAAAGAAATTGCAAAGAGTGGTAATTCTTACCAGAATTGGACGGATAATAGCACAAACCGGTATAACGATCTTTGGTGGGGATATGGATATGTTGGTCCGTTTAACTCATATGATCAGGCATATGCAGCTCCGAACCAGGATTCAAAAGGAAATTCAATTCTTCGTCCTGGTGACTCCGAATATGTCGATTGGAATGGTGATGGTATAATAGATGGGAATGATAACCATCCTATTGCAATGGAGGGGTATCCCAAAATTAATTATGGGATTTCAATTGGTGTAAATTATATAGGATTTGATTTAAATTTGGGCTTTCAGGGAACGGCACAAAGTTATGTAAGATATCCTGAACAGCTTGAAACACCCTTGCTCTGGGAAAGAAACAGCTTGGCTATGTTTATGGATAGATGGCATTTGTCAGATCCTACAGATCCGAACAGTGCATGGATTCCAGGCCATTACCCTTCCACAAACACAGGTGAAACAACAAATTATGCGTCGTCTGAACGTTTGGCTCAAAATGCATCCTATTTGAGATTGAAGAGTCTTGAGTTTGGATATTCGATACCTGTAAAAATTCTGAAAAATTCAGGGGTTCAAAAGGTTCGTATATATTTTACCGGATATAATCTGTTAACATTTACCGGCATAAAATATTTAGACCCGGAACATCCTGCTGATTCAAACGGATACCTTTATCCATTGTCAAAAACATATAATATGGGTATTAGTCTTACCTTTTAATAAAAAAACTACGATGAAGAAGTTTAAAAATATATTGTTGCTTTTATTTGCGCTATTATCGGTAGTTGCATGTAATAAATTAGATATTCCACCTATGAATATCATTCAGGATAAGGATGTATTCACGAAGGAATCCGGCATAACAGCCTACATGGCCAGTTTGTATAATGATATGCCTATTGAAGATTTTAATTTCACCAGAAATGGCTTTCATCAGCTCGACTCATATCCCGGATTATATACCGTTACGGGAGAGGCGCTGCTCTGCCCAAGTAATTTGTCGTTTACATCCCCACAGGGTGGTTGGTGGCAGTATTGGGGCTACGGAACTATTCGAAATGTGAATTATTTTCTTTCTACTTTCCCAAAATACGCAAATATATTTCCTAAAGATCGGTCAAATATTTTGTTGGGTGAAGCCCATTTTATACGTGCATACAATTATTTTGCAATGGTGAAACGTTATGGAGGAGTACCCATCATAACTGAAGTTCAGAATTATCCGGAACAAAGCATTGAGAAGTTGAAAGTTCCGAGAGATTCGGAAAAATCTGTTTATGAATATATTGGACAAGAATTGGATTCTGCGATTACACTTCTTCCGGAAGTGAGTTCTGAACCGGGGCGTGTAAATAAATATGTAGCCTATGCATTGAAATCCCGGGCAATGTTATACGCAGGGTCGATAGCTCAATATGGTAAAATACAATTAGATGGACTATTGGGAATACCTGCAACAGATGCGCAAAAATTTTATCAGGCGAGTTATGATGCTTCAGTTGCATTGGCAGGTCACTATTCTTTATATCGAAAATACAGTGATAAATATGAAAACTATTGGAATCTGTTTCTTGATGATGATAGCCCTGAAAATATATTTTGTGAGTATTACAAATATCCTGAAAAAACTCACTCTTTTGATGCACAGTGTATTCCTCATCAGATGATGGGTCCTGACGGCTATTCGAGTTTCGTTAATCCGACTTTAGAATTCGTTGAGATGTTTGATGATGTAAACGGAAATTCCGGCGTTCTTAAAGTGGATGATGCGAATGGGAATCCGCTCCGTTTTAAGAACACAATGGATTTGTTTAATAATGTGGAACCGAGATTACGGGGAACAGTTATTTTACCGGGAGATGGATTTAAAGGAGAAGCTATCGAGGTATATAGAGGTACATACACAACTTATCCTTCAGGTGAATTGTTCACTGCGACTAATGCTAATGTTTTATATGAAGGCAAGTCGGTTATCGGGAAAAGCGGGATGGGCAATAATGAGATGACCGGCACGGGATTCTTTAATAGAAAGTATCAAAATCCTTATATGGTTGGATCTGTCGGTCTATGGCGTTCTGCACAAAAATATATTGATATCCGTTATGGTGAAATATTGTTGAATAGAGCTGAGGCTGCTTTCCAGTTAAGCAAAATTGACGATGCCTTAACTGCTATAAATGATATCAGAGACAGGGCCGGTGCCAGGCTTTTGACACAAAGTCAATTAACTGCAAAATCCATTCAAAAGGAGAGACGTATGGAGCTTTCCTTTGAAAATCAGACTTATTGGGATCTTCGGCGTTGGAGAATATCAGATACTGAAATGAACAACGCGCAGTACAATGCGCTTTCCCCTTATTATTTATTCGACGAAGGTAAATTTATATTCAAAAAAGAAACAGTTGGAGCCAAATATACCTTTGATGTAAAAGTTTACTATGTACAAATTCCAACGGATCAAATTTTTACGAATAATAAGTTAATTCAAAATCCGGGTTATTAAATTAAAAACATTATAAAAAATGAGAAAGATATATTATTCATTTTGCGTTCTGTCAGCTTGTTTTCTTCTCTCCTGCGAGAAGTTGGATAACTATTCTGAACCTAAAGAAACCTTAACAGGAAATTTAATAGATGAGGTTACAAACAAGCCACTTGTTACTGAACAGCCAAATGGCTTCAGAATAAAACTATCAGAGATTAGCTGGAGTGATAATCCTCAACCTCAATATTTTTGGGGTAAAGCAGATGGTACATTTAGTAATACTAAGATATTCAGTGGAACTTATCAGGTTACTCCGATAGAAGGGGCATTTTTTCCTGTACCCACTGACTCTTTGGGAATTAAAATAAATGGAGTTGTTAATCATGATTTTAAAGTCACTCCATATTTATCGGTTTCATCCACCCTTTCTGCTACAAATGGTAAATTAATTGTTTCATATACGATTTCAAGATCCAAAGTTGGAGATAAGATAATCGATTCAAGAGTTTTTGTTTCTACAAATCCCAATGTGGGAAGTAATATTTTTGCTACCAATCTGAGCCCTTTTCGGGACTTAAGAGAAATTGATGATGAAGGAATACTTGGAACAACGTTCAATGAAACGATTAGTGATTTTGATGAAGGTCTTAAAACCTATTATGTGAGGGTTGGTGCGCGAACTGACAATCAAAGTAAGCGATATAATTTTACAGAAACTACAAAGTTAGAGATAACAGGTCTGAAGAAAGCTGTCAATTTGGCTTTGAATAAACCCGCTACTGCTTCATCAGTTGCAGGCACCAATACAGCTGCTATGGCGGTCGATGGAGATGCAACCGGAACACGTTGGGAATCCAATTATGATGACCCTTCATGGATCTATGTTGACCTCGGAGCCAGCACCACTATTAATCGAGTAGTGTTAAAATGGGAATATGCTCATGCTGACCAATATAAGATACAAGTTTCCGCTGACGCCAGCACATGGACTGATGTATATACCGAAACCGCAGGCGACGGAGATATAGATGATATTAGTTTTATAGGTACCAGTGCAAGATATGTACGCATGTTTGGAACACACAGGGCTACACCGTACGCATATTCTATCTATGAATTCGAAGTATATGGACTGCAATAGGAAAATATCAATTTTCAGTTTTAGGTAATCTAAGAATTCTCTAGATTTGGTACAAGGAGAATAGTTTTTTCCCCTTGGGACTTTCCCAAGGGGAAAAATTAAACTTTACACGTGCATTTAAACGAATAGAAAGTACTTCTTCTCTCAGTCTATTTCAAACTTATCATTGTAGGTAGAAGACCTGTGTTTCAATAATCGTAATATTTCCATTAGATGACAATTATTGGCTTTAATTGAATAGTGGTAGATATGTATTATCTTCTGGTTTATTTACCATCCAAAATAATCTAAATTTAGAAATTTAAGTAGAATTGTTATGAATAAAAAAGAGAATAAAGATATAGGCAGACGCCAATTCCTGGGTTATTCTGCCCTTGGTTTAGGGGGACTGATGATCCTTCCGAGTTGGAAGATGGCCAATGGGGACCGTATAGCTCCAAGTGACAGGGTTGTTTTAGGCTTCATCGGATTGGGAAGGCAAGGTGTCTCCGACTTTGGCAGTTTTTCAAATTGCCCAGGAATTCAGGTAGTTGCCTGTTGCGATGTCGAACAACTTAAACGCGAACGTTTCAAAAGAAAAGTTGAAGTCTGGCAAAAATCGCAGAACATGGCAACGCGATGTGACGTGTATGAATTCTACGAAGACTTGATGGACCGAAAAGATATTGATGCAGTATCTATTGCTACACCTGACCATTGGCATGCACTGACAGCAGTCCACGCCTGCAAGTCAGGAAAAGATGTCTATGTTCAAAAACCTTTAGCATTCACCATTCGTGAAGGACTGGAAATGGTTAAGGCTGTTCGTGGTAACAACCGGGTTTTACAGATTGGCAGCCAGCAGCGTTCAAGTAAGGAGTTTCAACATGCTATCGCTTTAGTACGCAGCGGGGCCATCGGCCATATTGAAACTATCTTTGCAAAAGTCGGAAATCCACCTACGCCACTGAATTTACCTGAACAACCAATTCCGGCAACCCTGAACTGGAACCAATGGATGGGTCCACTGAACGATCCCAAGATCCACTATCATCCCGATCTCTGTCCTCCTATATCATTTGATCCGGTGCAAGAAGAAAAACTTTGGGGAGCATGGCGCTGGTACAGAGAAACAGGTAACGGATTTACCGCTGACTGGGGAGCCCATATGTTCGACATTGCGCAGGCAGCTATAGGTATGGATGGATCAGGCCCATGCGAGTATATTCCCAAAGGATATAAAGATACACAACATCTTACCATGAAATATCAGAATGGTATTGTGATGACAGAACAACCATTTCGGGAAGAAGGAGGTAATGGCATTAGATTTAATGGCACCAAAGGTTGGTTAAAAGTAGCCAGGGGATTTATCGAATGCTCTGATCCTTCATTGATTGCCAAAGAAGAGAAAAAGATAGGCGAAGGTCAATATGAGATAAGCTCACCTCACATGCAGAATTTCATAGATGCTGTTCGGTCACGCAAAAATCCGATCGCTCCGGTTGAAGTAGGTTGCAGTACCGCAACACTCTGCTGTTTGGCCAATATCGCTACCGAATTGCAGCGTCCGGTCAAATGGGACCCGGCTACATTAAGCTTTGGGGATGATAAAGAAGCGGCAAATCATAGACTTTATCATTACCAATATAGAAGACCCTATTCATTGTAGCTTTATTATATGCCATTAAATATTAGGTGTTTGCGCAAGCAATGATGTCTTTATGTGGCGTCGAAAAATAAATTAGAAATAGTACAATAATAAAATTGAAGAAACTATAAAATATACTATGAAAAAGTTTAAATTTTTATTGTTAACGCTTGTATTGATCGTTAACTCTTGTAGTCATGGTGGGGGCGTAATGAAATTAGCTGCTCAGAACAATCCATGGGTTGGTCAAAATATTAATGGTGGGCCAAATGCAGCGAATCTTGCTTCAGTGCAAGCGCGTAATGGAGGAAGGCATATTGATATTGTGGAACATTGGGCGGATTGGAACAATAACCCATTTTCTTCTATTTCGAATTATGTTACTGCCATTTACAACAACGGTTCAATAATGGAACTGGGATTTCAACCAAAAGATGGAGGTAAGTGGATTACAAACGCGCAAATAAACAATGGCCAATATGATGTCTTCTTACATCAATATGCGAAGGAAGTAGCAGCATGGGGCAAACCGATTTGGATAAGACTTATGCACGAAATGAATACAGATTGGATGGGATGGTCACCAGGATTGAACGGAAATACCAATGCCAGCTTTATCAGCGCCTGGAAACATGTTGTTGATATATTCAGAGCGGAAGGTGCAAATAATGTCAAGTGGATTTTTAGTACCAATCTTGAAAGCCATGGTACAGGAAATACTTTTACCTCAATGTACCCTGGAAATGATTATGTTGACTATAACAGTATTGATCTCTATAATTGGGGAAAAAATCATGACTGGTCCCATTGGACAATGTTTGACGAGTGCATTAAAAACGCTTATGCAGCACTTGCACCATTCGGGAAACCTATCAATATCTCTGAATGGGGATGTGTTGAAAATGGCGGGAGCAAAGCTGAATGGATAAGTGACGCTTTTAACCAGATCAGGAATTCGGGCAAATATAATATGATACAAGCTGCTATTTGGTTCGATACAGACTATAATCCGGATAATTTTCAATTAACTTCATCAGATGCTGCGCTAAATGCATATGTTACAGCCATTAAATTCACATCGCCCGTGGTTCCGGGAACAAAATAAGATACCAAGGTGCCATAAACCTCTACAGGTTTATGGCACCAGACTACATTGGATACCAATCTTTAATCTTTAATCTTTAATTGAGTTTAGGATGAAAAAACTAATAATTCTTTTAACTCTTTTGGGTTGTTTAAATGTTCTTCTGGCTCAGCCTATAAGACTTTACTCTAAAAATCCGCACTATTTCGAATTTCTTGGCAAACCTACCGTTCTTATAGCTTCTGGCATGCATTATGGAGCTGTGCTTAATTTGGATATTGATTACAACCAGTACCTTGATATACTATCTAAATATAAGTTCAACCTGCACAGAGAATTTGTGTTAGGGTGTTATGAATATCTGGAAGGACGTAATTGGAGAACACATCAATCTCCAATTGCGCCACGGCCTGGAAAATTATGTTCTCCTTATATGAGATCGGAAGTGCCGGGGGCAAACGACGGATTGAATAAGTTTGATCTCAATCAATGGAACAATGAATATTTTGATCGGTTAAAGGACTTCTGCAGAAAAGCGTATGAAAAGGGCATAGTTGTAGAAATTTCATTGTTTTCAGTTCTTTATAAGGAAAGTACATGGGAATTGTTTCCCTTATATTTTAAAAATAATATAAACAATGTTGGGTATGGTCGGTATACTGATTATACTTTTATTAAAGACACATTGTTGTTCGAGGCTCAAAAGGCATTGGTCGCTAAAATAGTTACTGAACTGAATGGTTTTGATAATGTATATTTTGAAATATGTAATGAGCCCTATTGGGCAAAAGGTGTTCCAGGGGTTGAACCGACCATAAAAGAACAACAATTTATACCTGAAGTTATTGAATGGGAAAGGAGATTAGCGATAGAGATCGTAAAAACGGAAAGCAAATTGCCTAAAAAGCATCTAATCGCGCAAAATGTTGCCAATGAATATTATAAAGTAGATACTTTGTGTAATTCGAAAATATCAATTGTGAATTTTCATTATGCTTTTCCTCCAAAATCTGTAAAAGATAATTATCATCTTGGCTTGCCAATATCGTTTGACGAAACTGCCAATGGCTGTGACGCGCCAAACAGAAGAATTGAAGCATGGGCTTTCATGTTTTCAGGCGGAGCAGTATATAATAATTTAGACTGGTCGTTTGCAATAGACGATCAGAGCGGCAGGGGAAGAAATCCTATAGGTACAAGAAGGAGTGGCGTTGAGGTAAAAGAGCAATTAAGCTGTCTGAAAAACTTTCTCGACAGCTTTGATGTTGCCAATTCATTTCCAATAGATTCGTCAAGTATTAAAAATTTACCGAAGGAAGTTTTGTCCTATGGTTTAGAAAAGGCGAATGCATCATGGGCATATTATTTTTTAAAGCGTGATAATTGTAATATGCAAGGAACAAGCTTAAAGCTGATGCAAGGGTCATTTATCATTAAGTGGATTGATCCTTTAAATGGCACTCTCATCAAAAGCCAAAAAATTGTAAATGAGGAGAATTATTGGGTTCCTGATTTCCCCAATTTTCCTGACGATATGGTTTTATGTATAACTAAAATTGATCAATAAACGATAACGGTACTCCGGAGAAATATTATTGAGAACGTATGTTAAGAAAAATTAATTGAAATAAGACTTATTTTCATGAAAATACAATCCAAATTGTTGGCGTTTTATATGATAGTCTTCTTCATCAGCCTTATTTCAGTGGGGCTGAAGGCTGAACCCATCCATCAATGGGAGGTCTATACCCTGTCATTTAAAACAACAAAGAATTATACGAACCCTTATTCCCAAATACCAACAATGGGGAATGGCGATTTGCTGCATGTGACTTTTGAAGGAATAAATGGCGAAGCAAAGAACAAAAAAATAATACTTGCCGGGTTTTGGAATGGAGGAATGGAATGGAGTGTAAATTTCATAGCTCCCTATACCGGAAGCTGGCGGTATGTAAGTGTTTCGGGCGATAAAAGCCTGGATGGGAAAAAGGGGAGTTTTGAGGTAATCCCATGGACAGAAGAAGAAAAGAAGGCTAACCCCACCCGACGAGGACTGATCAGGGTGAAAAAGACAGGAAAAAACGCCGGCCATTATTTTGAATATGCGGATGGACAACCATTTTTGTGGATTGCAGATACCTGGTGGAACTGGACAAAAAAGGATATTCATTTTGAAACTTTTAAAAAATTGGTAGATGACCGGGCAGAAAAAGGATTTACCATCGGTCAATTATTTATACCTGGCAATGGTTGGAGAAAAGAAAACAGCTTACTGGATACAACTTATACCGTATTGGATTCCAAACAGATGAAAAGAGTTGAGGAGATGATCAGTTATGCCAATTCCAGGGGTATAACCATTTGGTTGCATGGATGGTGGGGAGGGAAGAACCTGGATAAGGAAATCGGGACAGAAAAAATGCAGCGCTGGTGGCGCTACCTGGTTCACCGGTTTAGTGCCTACAACGTTATTTGGGTTGTCGCCGGAGAATATAACCTTAATAATTATGGAGGCCTTGGCCTGGATTTTTGGAAGGGTTTGGGTAAGATGATAAAACAGGAAGATCCATACGATAGGATAACCGGTATTCACAATACTCCGCCATTTTGGGATGGAGGGAAAGAAGCGCCGCAATGGACAACTGGAAGTGTATTACACAAGGAATCGTGGCTCGACTATAATCAATGTCAGGTTGGGCATGGAAAATTTGCGAATGAAATGATTCCCGGCTTAGTTATTGATGCTTATAAACTTCAGCCGGCAAAACCAATTGTTGTAACTGAACCCTGGTACGAGTTTAAAGCGGGTGATCCTAAAGCCGGGGAAATTCGCTTTGGTGCATGGTCCGCAATTTTATCCGGAGCAGCAGGTCATACGTATGGAGGTGGTCGGATTTGGATAGCCAATGTGCCGGAATCGCCGGAACGGCAAAATTCGGAAACGAAAGAAAAAGACAGCACTTCATTTGATTATGAAGGAGCAGTATCAATGAAACATTTAGCCGGATTTTTTAAAAAATTACATTGGTGGGATATGAAACCCCATCCTGAATTAGTTACGGAATACCCACTACCGTTTTGTCTGGCTAAACCAGGGGAGGAATATGTAATCTACTTACGATATGGTGGTGTTGCAAAAGTATATATGGGAGAATACGCTGCCAATAAAATTTTTCGTTATGATTGGTATAACACTGCAACAGGTGAATCAGCAGATGTAAAAACAGTTAAAGGTTCGGAATATTTGTCCTTTACATGTCCAAGTCCGGGCAACCTTTCGGTACCTGAAAACAAAGATTGGGTGCTTTACATTCAAAGAGCTCAATAACGGTTAAATAATTAAATATTAAATCGTATGAATATAGGTAATAAACTAATTTATATATTGCTCTTTCTGGTACCACATCAGATTTCTAATGGACAAGGCAAAATGGATTCAACGAATTTAATGCGCCGTTTCAATGACATCTCCTATGCCGCTAATTCTCCAACGCAAAAACTCGATATCTATATTCCGCAAGGTGAAGGCCCCTTCCCGGTTATTGTTGCCATTCACGGAGGAGCATGGCTGGAAGGAAACAGGACAAGTGAGGTGTCCATCTATTTACATGGACTTAAAAGGGGATATGCAGTTGTTTCAATGGATTACCGTTTAAGCAGCGAAGCTAAATTTCCGCAGCAAATTTTTGACGTAAAAGCTGCTATTCGATGGGTGAGAGCCAATGGTGAGAAATACAATCTGAACGCCGGAAAGATAGCTGTTTGGGGATCCTCCGCCGGGGGATACCTGGCCTCTTTAGCATGTGTTTCGTGCAATGTTTCAAAGCTCGAAGATCTAACCATGGGCAATCAGGATCAATCGGGTTGTGTTCAGGCGGTAGTAGACTGGTTTGGACCTTCAGATTTTCTCAGAATGGATGAGCAACTTCAGCAGAGCCAAATAGTAAACCCTTCACTTCATTCAGCCAGTGGTTCACCTGAATCTTTATTACTTGGAAAACAGATCACTGTAATACCTGATCTTGTTCGGGCTGCTAATCCTGAAACCTATATCTCATCCGATGATCCGCCATTCTTTATTCAGCATGGTACTAAGGACAATACGGTGCCCTTTCAGCAATCAGAAAACTTAGCCCGAAAACTTTCTTCCCTGAATAAAGATAAAGTCGTTCTTGACTTATTAGATGGTGCAGGACATGGGACTGATGAGTTCTTCACAGATAGTAATTTTAACAAGGTTTTAAATTTTTTGGATAAACACCTGAAATAATCATTTTTTCAGCTTTAGCATAATTACCATCAAATGGTTTAATACTGCATATATGAAAACTACCACATCCCTTTGTTCACTAGACTTGCGATGGATATTCAGTCTTGTTTTGTTAACAATATTTGCTTCGGTAAAAGCGCAAGGGCCGATAAGACTACATCCTGAAAATCCTCATTATTTTCAGTATAACGGGAAACCGGTTATATTAATTACCAGTGCCGAGCATTATGGAGCACTAATTAATCTTGATTTTGATTATGTATCCTATTTGGACGCTATTCATGTTCAGGGATTGAATTATACGCGTGTATTTACGGGTACCTATATTGAAAGGGAAAAGGATATTAAATGGATGGGTTACAAAAATACATTGGCACCACGTCCCGACCGTTTAATTGTTCCCTGGGTTCGTAGCAATGTCAAAGGTTATTTTGGGGGAGGAAAAAAGTTCGATTTAGACAAATGGGACAACAACTATTTTAATCGGGTAAAAGATTTAATAACTCAGGCTAATGCAAAAGGGATCTTTATTGAGTTAACACTTTTTGGGAATCAATACAAAGACTCAATTTGGATGAATTCACCTTTGTATCCCGTAAACAATATTCAAAATGTTGGACCTTCAGGACCTAAAAGTTTTTTGCTGTTCCAATCATTAAAGGATAAAAAACTGCTTGCCCGCCAGGAAGAATTTGTTATTAAGGTATTGCATGAACTTAATAATTTCGATAACCTATTTTTCGAGATATCCAATGAACCGTATAATGAGGTAACTGATTCTCTTGCAGTTATTGAGTGGCATAACCATATGATAAAGTTGATAACTAAAGTGGAAGCCAGCCTGCCAAAAAAACATTTAATTGCCACCAATCAGTCGGTCGTCGATAATTCCAATGTTTCTGTGGCCAATTATCATTACATTAAAATTCCTGGTAAACCATCGGATGAATGGCTTTATGGCATAAACAAGGTACTAAGTATGGACGAAACGATGGGGTCGGTCATAGATTCGGATGTTAATGACGTGCGTGTGGAAGCCTGGGATTTTATATTGCGGGGAGGAAGTGTTTATAACAACCTGAGTTGGGAATACACTCCAAAAAATGAATCAGGTTCAGACAGTGCACGCATAATACGATCGCAATTAGCTAATATACAAAAGTTTATGAGCAATGTGGCGTATTTAAAAATGACACTCGATAAAAGTACCGCAATTAAAATTCCCAAAGGGGCTTTCTTACGGGTGTTATCCGAAAAGGGCAAACAATACGCATTCTATCTTCATCATAGTAAACCAAAAGGGGATAACGATATATGGGGATACGATGCAACTGTAAAATCTTTTGAAGATACGTTGTCAGTTAATATCCCTTCCGGAAAATATAGTTTGAAATTTTTCAATCCTTCAACAGGTGAATTAATAAAAGAAGTTGATAAAATAGATTATACCGGAGATAAATCGATGATATACACACCGGTATTTGTGACAGATATTGCATTTATAATAAAAAGAAAGTAATGGTCATTCTAAATATATATTCTTAGTTAACGATGGATACTGTTTTTAAGTTTGCAAAAAGTCTGCCGGTTGAGGCTATTTGTTATGGCCGGACTGAAAAACCGGCAAAGAAGATCAACCTCCGTGCCGGAAAATTGACAATGATTTATGAAGATGGGTTTCTTCGGACAATTTTGATCGGGAAATATGAGATCATACGAATGATGTACGCCGCTGTCCGTGATAAAGCATGGTTAACTGCACAACCTGAGATATTCGATGAAGATATTGAAATTCAGGACGATTCATTTCAGATTAAGTACAAATGCCGTTATCAGTTGGGTGAAATTGATTTTTTTGCAACTTATTCAATTAAAGGAGATTCCGATTGTTCGGTAAGTTTTGAAATGGAAGGCGAAGCATTAAGCACTTTTCAGAAAAGCCGGATTGGATTTTGTCTGCTTCACCCCATTGAGGAGTGCGCCGGAAACAGTTGTGTAATTACCCACAATGGCGGGGAGAAGGCGAATTCCTGTTTTCCATTGAATATTAGTCCGGCACAACCTTTTAAGGATATTAAATCAATGGAATGGGAGGTCCCCGGCGGCCATTGTAAAGTCGATTTTTATGGAGATGTTTTCGAAACAGAAGATCATCGCAACTGGACCGATGCTTCTTTTAAAACTTATTGTACACCTCTGGAAATACCTTTCCCTGTGACGATTCAAAAAGGGGAAAAGATCCTGCAAAAGATCGTTTTAAAAGTGCTGTCTGAAAATTTTCAAATACCTGAAAATAAATTGATTAATCAAATAGTTCTGTTTCCTGAGCAATTGAAACCGCTTCCAAAGATAGGGGTTGGACAAGCTACACGTCCTCAAATAATGAGTCTGTCTGAAATGGAGGTTTTCAAATCTCTTCTGTTTGATCATTATCGGATTGATCTTTATCTTTTTAATGATGACTGGAAGATAAAAGCTGAGATACCTATTGAAGAGGCGGTTCAGTTGGATTATCCGGTTATGTTTGCTCTTTTTCTCGGTGAACAAGCTTACCAACAAGCAAATCAATTTATTGTATGGGTTTTGGAATTTTCGATTAAAATTGACAGCATAATTCTGTTTCATCAGACAATCCAATCTACGCCAGATTCTTTATCTGATTTGATTGCACCATTATTCAAATCAAAATTTTCTGATGTGAAAATTGGTGCAGGAACAAATGCCAACTTTGCACAACTGAACAGAAATCGTCCTGTATCAAACGGTGCCGATTTCATTTCTTATTCGATACATCCACAGGAACATGCAAATGATAATCAAACGCTTGTGGAAAATTTACAGGCACAGAAATATACGGTTGAAAGTGTGCTGCAATTTGCTGGCGGGAAAGAAGTCTGGGTCTCACCTGTGAATATCCAGAGGAGATTTAATGACAATCTGGAGAATTTTGAATATTCTACTGATGGTGAATCGCTTCTGCCACAGGTCGACGCACGTTTAATGTCTCTGTTTGGTGCCGGTTGGAGTGCAATAAGTCTGAAATATCTTTCCGAATCGGGGGTTAATGGTTGCACCTATTTCGAAACGATCGGTGAAAGAGGTCTTATACAGGGGACAACAGATTCGCGGTGGCCTCATGAATTTCCTTCGATTGCGGGAATGATTTTCCCCGTATTCCATATATTCAGGTATGTTCTGGCAAATAAGGATTATCAGGTGATAAATTCGCAATGCAATCACCCTATGTTGGTTGATAGTTTTGTGATGACAAATGGTGAAATGGTTAAGCTTATTATTGTGAATTTTTCTTCTGACCGGCAAAAGATTCAAATTTTGGGCAGTATTGAAGATTTGCAGATAAAAATCCTTGATATTGAATCCTTTGCATTTGCTGCAAGTGAATCTGAATGGTATGACAAGCAACCTGCTAAAAGACTTACTATCAAAAATAATCTATCATTGAATGCATTTTCAATCTGTTTCTGTGATGGTCATTTTAAGAAAACACCTGATCAAATATTTAGTTCAATAAATTAATCACTAACTAATTTTATAACTATGGTACTTGTACAAAATTATGCATTAGCCGTTTTTCTCTGCGCTTTGGCAATGATCTGCTGGGGTTCGTGGCAAAACACCCAAAATCTTATTGGAAAATCGTGGCGATTTGAACATTTTTACTGGGACTTCTCACTGGGAATTGTGTTATTTGCTTTGATAATGGCTTTTACATTTGGCAGTCATGGCGGAGAAGGGCGAAGTTTCCTTGCCGATCTCTCTCAGGCTTCTTCCCGGAATCTGCTATCTGCGGCTGTGGGCGGAGTGATATGGAACATGGGTACATTACTACTTGTTGCAGCAATTTCAATTGCAGGGATGTCCGTTGCTTTTCCAATCGGAGGGGGTATTGGATGGACAATGGGAATTTTGATTAACTACATCGGAAAACCTGAGGGAGACCCGGTTTTTTTGTTTGGTGGTACCCTTTTTATCGTATTGGCTATCCTGGTTAGTACGCAGTCATATAAAAAAATGGCAAAACAACAGCAGAAGCCAACATTGAAAGGAATTTTACTTTCGGTTGCTGCAGGTGTATGTATTGCATTCTTTTACCGATTTGTGGCATCGTCGCTGGCTCAGGATTTTTCACCTGCTGAAGCGGGGAAAATCACCTCTTATACTGCTGTCGTGTTATTCTCTTTAGGCGCTTTTGTCTGCACCTTGATTTTCAATCCTTTTTTTATGAGCAAGCCAGTAAAGGGGGAGCCCGTTAAGATGTCGGGTTACTTTCAGGGAAGTACAAGGACACACTTGCTTGGATTACTCGGAGGAGCAATCTGGTGCTTAGGTAATTCAGTGAGTTTTATGGCTGTTGGCGCTGCCAGTCCCGCAATATCTTATGGATTAAGCAATTCTGCTCCGGTCGTTGCCGCTATCTGGGGCATTTTCGTCTGGAAAGAGTTTAAAGGCGCTCCCAAAGGAACCAATTTTTTATTAAGCCTTATGTTTACCTGTTATTTGATTGGACTCGGACTTATTATCTATTCCAGGTTTGCCTGAAACAACATTATCAACTTAAGAGATATTAAAATGAAAAAATTTGTCGTTGTGATTACCCTCCTGGTGGCCTTTGTTTTAGATTCGACAGCACAGGAAAAAGGATGGAAGGGATCTTCAGTCGATTTTAAACATGGTAAATTGAAAGTTTCTGAAAACAAAAGATTCCTTGTTTTTGAAGATGGCACCCCATTTTTCTACCTGGGTGATACGGGTTGGGAACTATTTCACCGGTTAAATAAAGCTGATACCGAAAAATACCTGGAGAATCGTCGTGAGAAAGGATTTACTGTTATTCAGGCAGTTGCACTTGCTGAGCTGGACGGGTTGAATACACCTAATGCCGAGGGAAATAAACCTTTGATTGATAATAATCCGTTAAAACCAAATGAAGCCTACTTTGCGCATGTTGACTGGGCGATCAAAAAAGCTGCCGAAAAGGGAATTTTCATCGGACTGCTTCCTACATGGGGTGATAAAGTTGAGAAACAGCAATGGGGCAAGGGCCCTGTTATTTTCAATAAAGATAATGGCTTTAAATACGGTCAATGGATAGGCAATCGGTATAAAGATTTTACCAATATTATCTGGATAAATGGCGGAGACAGGAATGGTGGCGGACAAAACAAAGAGATTTGGGAGGCAATTGCCACGGGAATAAAATCGGTGGATAAAAACCATTTGATGACCTTTCATCCGTGGGGAGAACATAGCTCATCGGATTGGTTTCAGGAGAGTGACTGGCTCGATTTTAACATGTGTCAGACCGGTCATGGTCAACGCAGCTATTCCATCTACAAAATGATTTTAGTACGGGACTATGGAATGAAACCTGTTAAACCTTGTTTCGACGGTGAACCACGTTACGAAGATCATCCGGTTGGCTGGAAACCCGAAATATTAGGTTGGTTTGATGATGCAGATGTGCGTCAGGCGATGTACTGGAATCTCTTTAGCGGAGGTTTTGGCCATACCTATGGATGCCATCCGATCTGGCAAATGTTGGCTTCGGGACGTGAAGCGACCGGACTTGCCCGTCATAACTGGTACGATGTGCTTGATTTACCGGGCGCATGGGATTTGATTCATGCACGACGATTAATCGAGTCGCGACCTTTTACCTCCAGGGTACCCGATCAATCCTTTATCGTTCCTGCCTATTGCCCTGAAACAGATTATGTTGTTGCCACACGCGGAGATGGTTATGCAATGGTTTATTTTCCAACAGGTTGGGAAGCATCAATACAATTGGATAAAATCGGAGCCAAAACAATTAATGCCTGGTGGTTCGATCCGCACAATGGTGAAACTAAATTAATCGGAAATATCGCGGGAACGAGTACAAAGGCTTTTTCGACGCCAACAAAAGGACGCGGAAACGATTGGATTCTCGTTCTGGACGATGCTGCCAAAAATTTTAAAGCTCCCGGGCTATAAATAATTAGAGTCATTAATAAAATTTGTATTCTTCAATACTAATCTGTCCGCAAAATGCAATTAGGACTCAGTTCATATACATACGCCTGGTCGATCGGGGTACCGGGTTCAATGCCTGCCAGGCAAATGTCGGCATTGGATCTGGTTGATAAGGCTGCTGACTTTGGTTTGAAGGTGGTTCAGATCGCTGATAACCTGCCACTCGAAAATTTGACCGAAACTGAATTGGAACGGCTCATTGACCACGCCTTCGAAAAAGGAGTTTCTATTGAAATGGGCGGACGAGGGCTGACACCCGAACATACCCTGCGATGCCTGAAGGTGGCTGAAAAACTGAATTCCCCTATTTTACGAATGGTGATTGATGGTGCAGGTTTTGAGCCGGATATGACATCTGTAATTAAGATTATCAAAGATCTGCTTCCCGAATTTGAATCCCGAAAAATTATGCTGACAATCGAAAATCATGATCGGTTTAAGGCGCGGGAATTTGAGCAGATCATTCAAACCATTAATAGTGAATGGGTCGGCATTTGTCTTGATTCGGTGAATTCAATGGGTGCCGGCGAAGGATTCGAAATGGTGGCTGAAATTCTGATCCCATATACGGTTAATCTTCATCTTAAGGATTTTTCAGTCCGAAGGGTTTCGCATAAAATGGGATTAATAATCGAAGGGACACCGGCCGGTTCCGGAATGCTCAATATTGAGGATCTGCTTGAAAAACTGAGACTAACTGGCCGATGTAAAAGTGCAATTTTGGAACTCTGGACCCCTCCCGAAGCTGATCTTACGGATACCATTGTCAAGGAAATCAAATGGGCGAATCTAAGTGTTGAATACCTTAAAACTTTATTTGAATAATAAGCATGGAAAAAATAAAAATTGCTGTTTTTGGATGTGGATTCTGGTCGCAGTTTCAGATTGGCGGATGGCTCGAATTGCCTGGCGTGGAGATTACTGCGTTATATAACCGTACGATTGCCAAAGCAAAACAGCGCGCCGATGAGTTTAATATTCAACATTATTACGATAATGCTGAGCTCTTGTTGAAAAATCATCCTGAGATTGATGTGGTCGACATCATCACCGATGTAGATACACATTTTGAATTTGTGGCACTTGCTGCAAAATATGGCAAACATGTGATCTGTCAAAAACCGATGGCGCCTGATTTTGAGACTGCCCGACGGATGATGAACGTGACGCAGGAGGCTGGAGTGAAATATTTTGTACACGAAAATTACCGCTGGGAACCACAGTTCCGACGAATAAAGCAGCTGCTTGATTCAGGTGTGATTGGTAATCCATTCCGTTGTCGCACAGAATTTAATACTGCATTTCCGCTTTTCGAGACCCAACCGTTTCTGGCAACGCTCGAAAAATTTGCATTAACAGATCAGGGCTCGCACCAATTTGATGTGCTTCGCTTCCTTTTTGGTGAAGCGGAGTCAATTTATTGTCAGATTCAGCAGGTGAATCCAGGAATAAAAGGGGAAGATGTAGCCACAAGTCTGCTCCGGATGAAAAATGGAGTTGTTTGTGTTCAGGAGATCTCGTTCAGCTCACCGCTTGAGAAAGAGATTTTCCCGCAAACACTACTTATCGTTGAGGGAAGTAAAGGAAGCATCCGGCTTGATGCCGATTTTCAAATCGCGGTAACAACTCATGAAGGAACTAATTATGAAACAGTTGAAATGAAGAAGTACGCGTGGCAGACCGATCGTCTTGTTCCGGAACCCCCGAGCATTGTAGCATGCAATAACAATATTCTGCAGGATATACTTGGCCATTCAGTTAGCGAAAATACGGGCCATGATAATTTCGAAACTGTGCGGTTAGTCTGGGCCGCCTATAAATCAGCAGCAACAGGACAACGGATCTTATTATCTGAATTTTAGTTAACGTTTAAAATTAAAATGATATGACAAAAGTAACATTAGTAGGTGCAGGTGGTAAAATGGGAATGCGCCTGACTCACAATTTGAAAAACGCTCATTATGAGATGACTTATCTTGAAGTTAGTCCGGTGGGAATCGAAAAACTGACGGAAAAAGGGATTTCAGTTTCGCTACCCAATGATGCAATTCCGTTTGCGGATGTGGTAATTCTGGCAGTACCTGATGTCGCGCTTGGGAAAGTGTCAGCAACTTTTATTCCGATGATGAAAAGCGGTGCGTTGGTAGTTACGCTTGATCCGGCGGCAGCGCTGGCCGGTAAACTTTTCGATCGCAAAGATGTGGCCTATTTCATCACCCATCCCACTCATCCTTCTATTTTTAACTGGGAACCAACCGAAGCAGCCATGCATGATCATTTTGGAGGAGTGTCGGCAAAACAATCCATCGTTTGCTCCATTATGAAAGGCGGCGATACTGATTATACAAAAGGGGAGGAGTTGGCGCGTACCTTTTATGGTCCGGTTTTACGCGCGCACCGGATCACTGTCGAACAGATGGGATTGCTTGAACCTGCGCTGGTTGAAACATTGGCTTCAACCTGTGTATACGTTATTCGTCAGGGACTCGACGAGGTGATAAAGAGGGGTGTGCCGGCCGATGCAGCGCGTGATTTTTTATTGGGGCATCTTCGCATTCAGATGGCTGTTTTGTTCGATGAACTTCCCGGCGCCGTTTTCTCTGATGCCGCAAATAAAGCCCTTCAGCGCGGACTGAAAGAATTTATCCGAGACGATTGGCGAAAAGTGTTTGAACCAGAAAATGTAAAGGATCAAATAATTGCGATTACCTAAAAAGGTTTATCCTTAAAGAAATTTTGAAATTCTTATTACGAGCAATAAGAATCAGTCATGGCATCTGCAAATCATTGGATTTCATATTTATGAAAAATTTCAGGGGGCTGTCTCAAAAGTTAGAGATAGCCTCTTTTTTTTCAGTTTTTTTTCCTTTAAAAATATTTTTACTCTTTCAGTAGATAATCAAACCATTCTGTTTGCAATGTTTAAATACTTTCTGTTGATAAAAACGGAATTATGTCGATTTAATAAAAGTCAAAAGACATTTGATTATTAGAATTTATTTATCAATATAAAAAATCTAGTTTGGGTGCACCTTGGGTATTTTTCCAAAACCACTACTATGCTTTTGTCCAAATCGATTCTTTTGGCAGATTAGGTTCAAGGGAAAATCTGTTTGCACCATTAAAGCAATTTTATCCAAATAAAATCGGTCACAATATTTGTGTTGGAATCAGATAGAAACCGGTAAAAGTGACAAATAAAAGATCAACCTATAAAAATGAATAAGTATGCAAAAGGAGAAGCCGATTGTAACAAAAGTGACCGAAAAATATAAGATTATCCTATCTTTTTTGACGGAGTGCAACCCCTCTCGGGAAGGTATGGAGATCGATCGAAGAGGACAATGCAAGATGTGTTTTTGTATGGACAAAAACCTCTTGATCGTTCCTGGCGGGGCCTTTAATTTTCTTCGAAAATTTTTGTTAAACCAATCTATTATTCAGTTTAAAGTAAAATAAAAAACCATGAGACCAAGATTATCCGAAAACAAAAAACGGAATCAGCGGAAATACCCTAACACGGAATTTTATCAGTATTATTGGCCCGACACAACTGGATTACCTTTTTTACGTGATAAGGCAAACATCCGACTCTACTTGAGTAGTAGCAATCATTTTAAAAAATTCAATGGCACTGGAACTGTACACTGAAGCACTAGAAGGGAGAAGTGCAATACAAAAAGAATTATGAATCCTGTTAAGTGCTTACTACCAGAATCCGGTATGGTACTGTTGTGCGTTATTACTAACTTTTGTTCAATTACGATAAACTCGAATAGCAATTGGTGAAATAATATCAACTTTCATCATCTCATTGAATTTAAATTGAGTTCTTATCCAGTTACGAAACTCTTTCCCGCCCATTATCCTTGGTGTTCCATTTTTATTTGCAGTTCGATTTATATATCCTTGAATTATAGTGTTATTGTCTTTGCCAAGTTGAATTTCTATTGTTGCATTATCTACTCCAAGCATTTGCGAGTATTCACGGACTACATTAAAAAAGCCTTGATTGTAATATGCTTGACCTAGCAGAATTTCCAACGTTGTTGTAACGGGAATTAATGTAGTTATCGGTTGAGGGTCATTAGTTAATTCAGGTTTTTCGCTGTTAATGTCAATTGGGATTAAGCTTTTTCCTGTTAAATTCCAATCTGGATTTAGTTTCAATATTAAAGTGTCTTCAAGTCCTGCTGCAAGATTAATTCTAAAATTTCCATAACTCAACAGTCCATTATCTGTTAAGATGAAAATATCAACTGGCAGATCATTTGAAAGTAGATTTTTGATGGCAGCATTAACCCTAATATTTGTTCTTTGTGATGGCCCAGGATTTTGATAACCGTACATTCTTTGGGATTGGATAGTTGTGTAGTTGTTTTACCAATATATTTGATGTCACCATTTGAGATAAAGCTATATAAAATATTTATTGTCGTATGATGAGATATCAAGTTGCTTTTTATTGCATTGGAATTAAGTGTCCAATGTCCTACCGGAATAAATCCAATGTCGAGTAGTCTGTTCATTTTTTTGGAATGGTTTTATAAGTATAGATGTTCAAATTTACTATTTTTCTTTCAACGAACCCCCGAAACCCGACTTCCTGGTAGTTTGCTGTTTGTAGCAGTTTATTGTGTTGATTTAAGGGAGGTTCTTCTATGTTGTAATCCAAATTTTTGGAGCATTATTTTTGGACAATTTTTTGAAGAACTCCATTTAATGCGCATTATCTTTGTTTTGTAAAGAGAAAGAGGACCAAGGCTCTGCTGGGGAGCAACCTGATAGCAATACTCTTTACGGATACACTGCAAAGGGGAAGGCTTTCGGGTCTTCCTTTTTATCTTGCAGGCATCCCTTATTTGCTAAGAAAACCCAATGTTTGAGTCTTCGCTAATACCGATAATAATCTCATAAAAACAACCTTCTATCAGTAGACAAATTAATGCTACATTTCCCTTTTTCAGTTTTTATAAGTTAAGTGCCGCATTCTAAATAAGCAGATTAAAACTGCATGAACCTCCAAGCGGTCACTTTGATATATTGATTGTTTTTAAGGATTCATTTGACAATACCCGATACATATTCTTTTTTGTTTTTAAGCACATAATACATTCTATTCAAGACTTTTCTGGCAATCCTTATAATCGCTTTGTTTGGCTCCATTCTTTTAATATAGCTATGATAGCTCATCATGAGGGCAGGATCAAATCTTACGGCTATCCATGAACTCTCAATTAAAGATCTTCTCAGGGTATCTTGACCGCGAAAGGTCATTTCTCCGTTTTTATCCTTCTCTCCGGAAGAGTGCCGGTTGGGAATCATTCCTACGAATCCTGCAAAATGATCTGTATCTTCAAACCGATCTATTTTTTCAATCTCCGTTAAGAAAGTCATTGCAGTAATAAATCCGATTCCCGGTATGGTTCTTAACAATGCGATATTTTTTGCATATTTTTCACCAGAGGCCAACGAATGAATCTTGTGTAATACTTCCAATAGAAGTTTTCGTTGTTGCTCTGCTTCTTGCACTAATATTTTTAGCGTATGGGTACCAGAGTCATGTTGCAATGAAACTTCTTCGTTTAACCACTTCATAAAACGTTTTGACCAATGACTTCCGGACCTCTCAAATTCCTTAGGATAAGAGATTCCATAGAAGTACAAAAACGATTTTATCCGTTGTTTGAACCTGGTCATATCTTTTATCAAAGTTGCCCGCATGCGAACCAGAGATCTATCTTCCAGTGTTGAAGGATCAGGAATGTAGATAGCGCTTAATTCGCCCGATCGTAATGACCTGGCAAGTTTGCGGCTGTCCGTCGGATCATCTTTTTGTAAATGTTCCTTTTGTGTCGTCGGAACATCTGCAGGATTGGTAACGATACTATTTATTCCCATTTCTGTTAACATGTAATGAGTCCAAAAACCACAAAATCCGGCTTCATACACCGAGTGGTAAATTCCGCCAGGGAAATTCCGCTTCAGATAGTTCGATAAAACTTCAGCACTGGCAGGCTGTGTAAAAGTCTTGTGCGTCAGGTGATCAGTTACTATGGATACTGTCCAGCTTTTCAAATGAACATCAATACCAACAAAAAAGTTTTGACCTTCAAAATTTAATTTAGTAGCTTGCGTTTGCATAAGTCGTTGAGTTTTATTGTTTAATCCTAAAACAAAAATAATACTCATCTGGCTTATGCTACTTTCGCTCAAGCTCAATTACAAACATAGGGACTAAAAATTCGTTTTTTTAATATTCTTCAGTCAAATTTTTCTTACCAAAG
>Ga0209585_10000066_pt1 | contig 37412 bp, 66 predicted proteins | sample NGEPerone_FD_185491 | JGI IMG/M metagenome (GOLD analysis project Ga0209585, IMG submission 185491) | Arctic peat soil microbial communities from the Barrow Environmental Observatory site, Barrow, Alaska, USA - NGEE Permafrost154B-one... | ecosystem: Environmental > Terrestrial > Soil >... | reverse complement strand
ACAGGTACCGGCGTATATCAGGGCCTGTGTGCCTAACAGCCCCTGATATACGCCGGTACCTGTCGCCTGATTCGCGGCGTTGGCAGTATCTAATCCACCGTATAAAGCGTTACCCTGCGCCGTGTTTGCGGCGTTCACGGAATTTAATCCACCGTATAACGCGTTACCTTGGTTGGCGTTCCCTGCGCTTACCCCGGATAGAGCGCCATACATTGCGTTGTTTTGTGCCGTGTTCGCGGTGTTGGCGTTACCCAAAGTACCATAAGCAGCGGCGTTCTGCGCTTGGTTCACCGTATTCACATCGCCGAGTGTCTTATATGCCGCGCCACCCTGTTCTGTGTTCGCGCCACTCATATAGTCCAAATTGTTATATGCGGCGTTGCCCTGTTCTGTATTTTTGGCGTTGGCATTGCCGAGGGTCCTGTAAGCAGCGCCATTTTGCGCCATGTTCCCCGCGTTTACATCACCGAGAGCGCCATATGCGGCGTTATTCTGCGCTTGGTTCGCGCTGTTAACTTTGCCTAAACTCGAATATAAATTACTCCCGGCAGTCGCGTTGTTTTGGTTTTGCCCAGAAAGACTGTTAAGCGCGGCGGTCCCGGAGTTTATGTTCTGCGTGTTCTGCCCGGTCATGCCGCTAATGTTCGTGCCGAGATTAGCCGATTGATTTATCAACCCCTGCGCCCCCGCTACAGCCTGATTACCATACTGCGTATAATCGACAGGCACGATACCCGGAGATTGCAGGATCATGTTTGAACCGAGCGACTGCATGTCAAGCGCACTTTTCGCCGTCTTTTCAGCGTAGTTCGCCTGCACGTCTTGGAGTCTTAGTTCCTGCGCAGTGGGTTTCGCCGACTCTACCACGGTCCCACCTTTGCCGCCGAATCGCTGCAAATCAAATTGAAACATTTCTTACCTCCCGTTTGACAAAATCCGACAAGTGACCTTTAACCACGGAATACCTCCGTCCTTCGAATTCGTAGTCGTACTCCGGTAATCTTACGCATTTCCACTTGCGGATGAAAGGCGCGGGGTTTCGCGTAGTGGCTGCGGCTATCCACTCTATTCCTGCGGCGTTGCATACTTCTTGGATGAATAGCGCGAAGTGCTGCATCTGTCCATATGTCTGGTCGACCCAGAAGAACGGCGTACCGTCTCTTACGGCAAGTTTCCATTTCATAAACTCGCCGCTATCCAAAACTTTAACTGCAAAATCGTCTGTTGCGGTGACGGTCTCGCCGGTCTTGGCTTCGTACTTTCGGATGAAGTCAGTCACTTTGGGTACTTCGCCTTTACCGCCAAACACTTATCAATATACCCCTGCATCTGCTGTGTATCGCCCTTAACAAGTCCGTCCATATAATCAGAAACGGGTGGATATTCGGACTTGCGTCTGTCTGAATAGGTTTTTTCCGCTTCCGATTGTGCATCGGCGAGGAGTTTGTACTCAGCGTTGGTGACTTCTTTTTCCTCAATATCTGATTCAGCATATCCTGCGCCGACAGCATTCCGAATTAATGTTCCCTCGGTTGCGTCTGACTGCATTTCAATAATTTTTCCTGTTGCTTTTACTCTGCAAATTCTCATTTCATCACCTCAACGCTAAAAAATAAACAGTTATTGTCCCCGAAGGCGAACCGTTTTTCTCCCATGATAACGTTATCCCATCAGAATCGTATGAACTAATTTTTGCCACTTGTAAGTCGGAAATACTAGTAGATACATATATCGCGGCTGCTCCGTGAACCATTAAATTTGCCCCATACGTACCGATAACCCCCATATCGGTTCCTGCTAACATACCAATCGAAAAAGGAAAACCCCCTGCAATTTCAGCAATAAAAACCACCGCTGATGGCTTAAAACCGATACCTGTCAATGCTTGCGTCCCATTTGCTGCTGTCATATTGCGAGTAAAACTGCCAATTTTGTAAGGGGTAACACCTTCTATCGCATTGCCGGCCGCATTAAACATTAGGTGTTTATCGGCAATAGCAGAGAGCATCGCAAGTGTTCCTGCCCCGGTTCCATATGGTACTTGCCCTGCCGCCGTGAATAAGGATTTGCCGAATTTTTCCGTGTCCAATTCATCCAGCGCCGCCTGCACCGTGACCGCCGCAATGTTCCCCGCCGGAGTGTTGACAACGTTCGCGGCGCCAACCTTTGCCCCGTCCGTCCCTATGCCCGTATGCGCGTGGCCGTTCGCCGCCAGAAAAGCGTTGATGTCGTTGTATATTTTCTTAACTTCGTTCTCGTGATTTTTCAGCACTTCCTGAGTCTCTTGCGTGGCGCTGAATGTTGATGGATAACTTTGCGATAAACTCATGGTCTACCTCCTATCGGCCGATTTCTAAAACGTCGATGCTGATATTCCGGATGGCTATTCGCCCGGACTGAACCGTCAATACCATCTGTACGGCTCTTGTGCGTTTCCGGGTTCGCTTCTTGACTTCGGTGTAATCATTCTCCGTAACCGGGTCCGAATCCGTGTTGGCGATATCCGAATCGGTATTGGCGATATCCCCTGTCTGCGTGAATGCCATCGGCAAAATCTTGTTTCCGACTTCCAGAATATAATTCCCGGGCAGAAAGTTGTAAGTCACGAGGTTGATGTACTTCATCAAATACTTTTTATGCTTCGGCAGGAATCGTTTTGTAGCGATAATCGCATCAAAATTGTTCCCGTCGTCCGTGTCTATATTGTCGTCCAGTTTAGCTATTTTCGTGCCGTAGGCGATATAGGTATCGAATCCTTTGGACACCACGTCTTTGATTGTATAAACGAATTGCCGTTTGCTCCACGCGTTGATACCATAGTGATAGATTAGAACCTCGTGGGGGTTGTTGGACTTGCACCATACCTGCTTCCGCGAAGATACGTGCCATACTCTCGCCGTGATATCCACGTTTTGCGTGTACCAGCCATTAATCATGTACCCCGGAGCAGGGTTGTCCACAATCACAGCTCCGTAAGCGTCTGTCGCGCTGAATGAGTTGAATCCTTCCGGCCCGATGAAAAAAGCCTTGTTCATCAGCGACAGCCCCGAATACTGGTTGATTGCCGCCGTTCTCTGCGCCGCCGGATAACAGCCCACATTCGCGAAGTCATTTTCGTTGGTTATGCGGTAGACCGAGCCGTTGGTCTTGATGACAATGGAGTCTGTTGAAAGTTTAATTGAGCAGGCGATATTCGAAGCGTCCTTATACCCCACATCGACGAACTGCGCGGAGGAACTGTCAGTGGGGTTGTTCGTCCACCCCGTGTAATCTCCAATGGCTGAGTAATTCTTCACGTCTGACAGGCGGTTGAACGCTTCCACCCTGCCATTATTGTGTGCTACCCAATGCGAATTCGGACTGCCGGCCACGGCGGTCAATGTAGTTCCCGAAGCAATCTTCTGTATCTCGCCGCCGCTGGCTACCAACACAACATCGTCATACTGCGCATATACGGGGTCGTAGGTGCCCGTGAGCGAGCCTAACAAGGTTTTCGTGGTCAGGTCCGTGCTATACAGTAACGTGCCGACAGAGCAATACCAAATGTCGTTCGCATCGTCGTAGAACAGCGAATCGACCGCCGCGCCTACGTCAAACTGACTCACTACGCCCGGGCATACCTGCGGTTGGTTCAAGTTTACGCCATACTCCCAGTTATCAGCCTGCGCCAATGTCCCGTCAGGGATACTTTCGGGATTCGCGATCAGGCACAGCCCGCCCATGACATTTTGCAAGCTGATAGTGAACTGGGCAGGGGTCTTGGTACTTTGAATCGGCATTACGCGCCGCCCTTGGCGCTGAATAGCAGCGCTTCGTCAGCGGTAGCCAGCCCCACGTCCTGCGTCACGTTAGCCTCGAAGTCGTTGTTGATATGGATGCAGACATAATCCACAATCTCACCCACACAGTAGTCAGGCAAGGGGATAGTGTCGCTTATCGTGGTCAACAGCGGCTTGAACGTCGAATACTTGAACACTACCGAAGTAGGCGCGCCGTAGTCCAGCGAAATGACATCACCGCTGACAATCAGCCGATACGCGGATTTCTGCGGTATGAACCCGAAGAAATCAGCGGGCTTCGCCAGCGTCGCAGATGTGCAAGTCGCCTGCTTAATAACCAGCGGGTCATTCGCCTTGATCAGCCCGTTGTTAATCCGGGCGATAGCCGCGTTGATGTTGAGAATCATTACTTCGGTGTAATAATCATCAACATCGAGGTCAAGCCGTTTGGCAACGAGGTCGATAATCCCGGATACTAACATACGTACCTCCTATCAGCCGCGAATGAAACACCGATACCCAATAGCGGTCGGCGCGACTCCACCAGTGGTATCAACCGAAGAGCCTACCTGCGTAATTCCTACCGCCGTGGTCCCTGTCCCGCCCAAATCAATGTTCAGATTTGCAATATCAGCGGTTGCGCGTGGCGACCGAGTAAATATTACTGCACCTGCCGCGCCGGTTACGGCAAACATTGCCAATATAGCAGCATTAGCCGCGAGTGACGCCCTGACTTTCGTCATGATCTTGGTAGGCGTATTATCGGCCACCACAACAGGCGTTAATACCGTAAGCGGTGAACCGACCAGCCCTGTGCAAGTAACAATCGTTGCCATATCTCCGGCTCCGGTAACATTGCCTGTAACCAGCGTTGCCGTTTCAACCTGCTTCGTGCCGAGGGAGGTTGTCGGGTCGAGCGTCAGCGTGTCAAATGATTCAAATTCGTCGTCAAATGTCTCGTTCTGTTTGACTCGGAACGTCAGTCCGCCCACGGTAACAGCAATGGTTTCGGCGGTGTCGTTGACGAGCATCACGCCACTCCCTGAACTGGCACGGTCAAGCCCGACGACTCCGGCGAAATAATCTCGTATGGGTTTCCTGCGAGTTTCTTGCATTTTATGCCTCCTACAAATTGAATATCAAATTGCGCGGGCGTTTCTTGCCATCACGCGAAGCAATGAGCCTGAGAGCCTGTTGCTGAGCATTTACCGATTCGCCGTTACATCGCATAATCACACTGTCCACAAGCAGATTATTGAAGCTCGTGGGCAGGTCTATCGTGGTCGGCGTGATCGTGCCATCAAACGAATATGACGGGAGAAATTTGCGATAGAAAATATCAACCGTGATTCCTTCGACGTGCATCGTGTTGCCGACGATCTGATAAGCGAACGCGTCCAGCTCTCGGTCAGCAGGAATCAAAGTCAGCGGAGCATCAACGTCGCCAACGGATATCATCGACTCAAAATCTGTCGGGAGCGTGGCCACGCCTGCCGTGATCGTCAGCGTAGCGGGGGCGGTAAGGATTGACGATGTAATCCCGTTGAGCGCCAGCGAGATTTCGTTGACAACGTAATTGAGCGCATCGACAATCTGATACGGTGAAAATGATTCGTCCGGAAGTCTGTACCTGACTGAGCCGTATAATGCGGACGTTAGCATGTGACACCTCCAGTTAGAGAGAAGGAGAGGCGATAGCCCCTCCTATGCAGCTTCCGCTACCGTGTAGACTACTTGGAGCATGAACCCCGGAGGATTCGCGGTTGCCCCGTCAGTTACCGACAGATACAACTTTTCGCCTGCGGAGAGAACCTTGTAAGTTCCGTCCAGCGCACCGAGGGAAGTTGCAGCACCCGCCGCAGGGAATCCCGGGTCTGTGTCATAGGTTGCTTCAACGATCGTGTTTGTGCCGTCCGACAATTTGATAACGCAGGTATTGCTGTCATCGACACCGGCCGCCGCTGCATATCCGATAATCGACGCACTAACCAGCGTCACGTCAAGCCCTGCCGGGGCTACAAACAGAACCCTATCTGCGATATCTGCGTTCGCGGCCAAGTCCTCAACCTGATACGTCAGTACATGAGTCTTCGCCGTCGCCGCAAGTTTCGCTGCCGTCCAGATTCCGTCCACGAACAGCGCACGGGTCGCAGCATTGGCCGCAAAAGCCGCATCAGCTATTTTTAGCAGCACCGTGGCAGCGTCGAAAAAGTCCGTTGCGATCAACGCTCTGCCTGTCGAGTCCGCGCTGAGAATCCCTGCCGCTAATTTTGCGGTGGCAATACTGCCGCCTGCGATTGTGGTGGAGTCGAAAGTCTCCCACGCGCCTCCGGCGTAGAAGTAGAATCGGCTGGCATCCGTACCGTTGGTGTTGCGGAGAATCGCTATATCGCCGTTGATCGGATTAGGGTATAGCACAAGCAAGGCGGCTGCAATATCGGCGGTTGTGGCCCATGCGGAGCCGTAATCAGCAGTAGCGTACTTGGCTATGCCGGAAAAACTGATGTTTTGTCTGCCGTCAGATTGATCATTGTTGACAAATTGCATTTTGCACCTCCTATAAGTTTCCGGTACATACGCGTAGGTAAGGGTATTTCGCCAGCATCAGCCTGAGACATACTTGGTCGCCCTCGAGCGCCGCCTTGACCAGCGGGTCGCAATCGGCAAGTTCGGCAGGTATCCGGGCTACGTGGCGCATCTCTTTTTCTTTGGTGATTCCGTTGCCGATTTCGTTCTTCAGTTCTTTGTTCGCTTCGGCAACATGGTCGAAGTTGTAATAACTCCGGGTATACAAATCGCCGTTCTTCTTCTTTAGTTCTTCTTGTCCGACTAACATGAGTACCTCCCGAATAAAATTGTTGCCGGTTAGGATTTGCACCCAACATGGTTTGCTTTGCGAATAAGCGGATACCTAAATTGAACTCGCTCCCCATTCCCGCAATCGCGTCTACCTATTCCGCCACGGCAACGATTTTGATTATGCCGCTAAGCCTTGCAGTTGGAATCCGGCCAGAGGATTCTTCGCGAACAGTCCCATTTCCCACGTTACATATTTTTCGATCTTGTGGGCGGGCTTGTTGTCGCCTACGCCGGAGATGGTGCATACTTCAAAGTTCTGCAGGAAGCCTTTCTTCCAGTACCGGGTATCGAGCGCGGTGAACGTAGTGGCGACAGCTTGACGGTCGATCTTGACCTGCAAAGTTCCGCAGGAAGTTTCGTACACGTCGATGATGTTGCCGGCTTTCTTCTCGCTCTTGTTCTTGTTCACCACGGCGCCGCCTGAGAAGTTGTCAAAGCGCATCTTCTGCTTGGAATTGCAGTAGCCGGTGAGAACTTCAAACTCGTGGATGTCATAGACCTGTTGCATGCCTTGCAGAATCAGCTTTTCGCTGAGTGCGACAGAGCCGCAGGCGATAGCGTTCGCGTTGGCGAGCTGAGCATTTCCGGTAACGAACCAATACGGCAGGCCGCCCATTTTACCGGCAACACCTTCCGAGTGCTTGACCATCGTGGAATTCTCATGGATGGACTTGTTCGCGCCGCGCTTCATGTTCAGGGCCGCTTCCAACATCCTCTTGTTGATGTCGGTCATTGTGCCGTTCTTCTTCGCGATAGCTTCCTCGGTCGTGGTGATGGCATAGCCTTTTTCCATCAACTGCGTGTAGTTGTGTATCCGGGTCGGCAGCGCATGGCCGGCAGCGGCAGCGGTGGCACCTTCGGCAATTTCGCTAACTGCCGGAGCAGCGAGGGATTCAACAGCCCAGCTGTACTCGATGTTCTTGATATCGTCGCCGTCTCCGATGTCTGACAGTAACGGGGTGGACTTCGGGCTGGTGTTAAGTATGATCTGATGGTAGTCTTCGGGGTTTACGCCGGAACTATCGGCGGCATACATGTTCTCTACGCCTGTTCTTGCGAACCGCTGAATATCCATAATGAAAGTTTTCATTTTGTCACTCTCCTATCCGTTTAATAGTTTCGCGACCTCTTCCAAGTCCATCTCGCGGACCTTCTTGAAGTCGATCTTCTTAACTGGGGCCGGTCCTTCGTTTGTGCCTGATTCGACTCTTACTGTCGGCTTGATGACCGCGCCTTTCGGGACCACTACCGGAGCGGGCTTGTTCTTCTGCGAGACATACGCGGTCTTCTGAGTCTCGTAAAATCCGGTGATCGCGTTGACTTCGGCGGTGGTCAGTCTTACGACTCTGTAGTCCTGCCCTGCGTTGAACATTGCGTCACGGAGTTTCAGTTTCTGCATCACGGGGTAGAGTTGATTGAACTCCTTAATCCCGTCCGGGCCTTTCGCCGGGAGGTTATACAATTCCTTCTCCGCGAATTGGTTTACCTCTTTGAAGTCCGCTTCAGCCGCCAAAGTGTTGACCTTACTGACAAAGGTATTCTCCACCTGCTGCGCTTCGCGTTCCACATAGTCCGACTGCTGCTTCTCTTGATTGATCTCGTTCAGGGCCTGCTGATACGCCGCGAAATGGATTCTGTTGATCGACGCATCAGGGCTGAACTCGTCGGGGTCCGTAATATGCAGCCGCTTCATGGCGCGTTCGGTGATCATCCTATCGAGGTCTTCGAAGTCCTTCGCGGGGTCGACTTCCTTCGGCTGTGCCAGTTCAAACGCCTTGCGCTGCGTGGCGAGCTCCTGCATCTTTTGGTTGTAGTTGCTGCCCAGCTGCGCCGCGTTGATCAGGTCTTGGAGTGACTGCTCCTGCTCCACGCCGTTGGCCCGGAACTTGATCTTGGCGGTGAAGTCTACGGCAGGGGCCTCGGGTTTCGTTTCCTCTTCGGCTTCGGGCTCTTCCTCCGGTTTTTCCTCCACTACCGCGGGTGTTTCTTTGGTCTTCGCAGCTTCGGGCTTCGCTTCGGACTCCTTGCCGTTGAGTGCGTCAAGTGCTTGGTCTACGGTGAGTCCTTCGTCCTCTGCGAATCTCTGAATATCCATTACGAATGTTTTCATGTTTGCTCCTTCGCAGGCTGTATAGCCGCCACCTGCTTCTTTATTTTTATGCCGCTGATTACCGCCACGGCAAGGGGAACTATTTCAAGGGGTTATTTCTTCGCCACCAGCGTCGCCGTCTTGCCCCGCTTCGACTCAGATGGCGTGAAGGTCACGTCGTCGCCTACGTCCAGCGAGAACGACTGAGACTGTATAGCACTGCCATGGCAGAAGTATTTGCGGCCGTCTTCGCCGGTGATGGTCCCATAGCCCTTGTCGACGGACCAGTCCGTTACTCGTCCGGTCATTTCTTTTTCATCTTCGGCATCTTCGGCATCATTTTCATCATTGCCATTGGCGTCATCTTCTTGTCGGGGAACTTTGCTTCTTTCTTGTCCGGCTTCTTCATTTCCGTTCCTCCCTCTTGCCTGCGTTGATATCTTGCTGAATCTTGCCGACAATGCGGTTCAGCGCCAGATATTCGTAGTGTGCGCTCACGGCCTTGTCAGGACTCTCAGACAACATTTTGAGCAGGTCCTTGTTGATTTCCAGTTGGATATCCTTTATTACTTCCATTACTTGCGGGGCCAATGCCATTCGGTCCACCTTGTCCATTCAAAGGGCCTCCTAACGTGATTGATTCGGGGCTTAAGTGCTTTGCGATAACTTCCTTGCCTGCGCCGTATAACGCTTTCTGCTCTTGGTCGACGCGGGATTGTTCCATCTGTTCGGCTTTCTGCTTTGCGAACATCGACGGGTCTGACTGGAACCCCTGCTTAGCCCAGAACTGCGCTTGGATTTCGTCCGGAGCGTCTTTGATGTTGGCGCTTATATTGTCCTTCTCGGGGGCCTGCGGCTGTCCCTGTGCCCCTTGTGGCTGTGGCTGCTGTTGCGCTGCCTCGGGGTCGGTTACATAATCGTCGGTGTTGCGCATGCCGATTAGTTCCAGTTTCTTCTTGTAGGCGTTGTAGGCGTTCTTAAGCGTTGCAAGCCCTGCCTGCATTAGCGTCGGCATCTCTTGAATCACGCCGGAGATATTGGCAATGTCCGTTTCTTTTGCCCCTGCGCCCATGCCGGCATTGACAACATAGTCAAAGTCGCCCTTGAGATTGTCCTTGTTGACCTGCAGGTCTTTGTTCGTCAGCCGGACTACCTGCTCTTGGTCGACGTACTTTTGATTGAGAAAAACCATGCGCATGAACAGGTCTTTCATGCCGGTTTCGGCAATGTTGCGCATGATCAGTTCCATGGCCTGCCCGCCTTGGTTGATCAGCGCCGTAATGCCAGTTGCAGTTTTGTTAAGGCTCTTTGAATCCATGCCTTGGTTGTAGCGGTTGATGTTGCTGGCTTCTTCGCCCCAGCCCTTGATCATCTCAATCAACTGCAGAGTGTACGGAGCAAGCGGGATTTGTGCGACAGGTTTCATTACGTCGCTTGCGATACCATTGGTTTCCAAGAACTGCTCACTGTCCAGCACTTGGTTAAAGTCTACGAATGCCGCCGATTGAACAATCAGTTGCGGGTTGTTGTTCAGCGCCAGGTTCTGCACCGTCAATCGAATAATCGCTGTCAGTAAATCCTGCCACTGTCCCAGAGCGTCAATCCCTGACACGTCAGGCACGATGCGGAACGGGTCGAACACAGGCGAGATAACGCAGAACGGAAAGCCGTCCTCGTTCTCTTCGTACCTGATAAACGTGTTGCCCTCGTCGGTCACGGTCATGATGCAGTCTTCAAGTTTATGATCTCCGTTGATGTCGGCTTTGACGTAGCTCTCCGTTATCCATATCTTGCGGTTCGGGTCTTCGAGGTCGTAACTGTCGTCGCCCGCGAATCCCTGCCGTGTCGAATCTATGTTGTCGTTGGAATTGTCGGAGTTTGACGAAGATGCGCCGCTCTCCACTATCTCCATGACCTTCGCCTTATCATACATTCCGGTATAAGTACCGTCTTTCTGCTTCTTGCGGATGTTGCGAACGAGTGAATCAATCGTGACCTGTTTCCGGCGCCCAACAAGTTCACATTCTGCAAATGTATTCGCGCCGGGAGTCCAGATTAACTCCTCGGTCGGTACGTTCTCTATCAAAGGATAGTTAGCGGTCAGCTTCATATACTTGACTTGCACTCGTTCGAACTGTTCCCCCGTCTCTGGGTTAGTTTCGACTGTTGCCCCAAGTATTTCGACGTTGTTTTCTTTAGTCTGCCGCATGAACTCTTCTTCCTGTCCGGCAGGCACGATCTTCTCTTCTTCAACTTCGGTGTATTCGCGCTTCTGCGTGACTATGACCACGGAGTACAACTGGTACAGACATTCTTTAATCCACCAGTAGAACTTCTGATAGCCTTTGTTTGGGTACTCTATCTGCCAGTTGCAGAACTGCTGCATCGTATCGGCGTTGGCGTCGTCCTCAGCGTTCCGTCCCTTCATGCTCCCGATGTCAGCGTTGCCAAACAGCATCTTCATTATTTGCGCCGTCATGCGCTCAGTAGCACTCATTACGGACGTGTCGCTCATTGAGTATTGCGTCAGGTTCGGAAGCTTGCCCTCGTAATACTCCTTAGACGAACGAAAGCGCTGCAGCCGCTCCTTATCCTTTGGCGCGATGTTTGCAGACTTGTGGTCGCGTGCCTTGTCCCGCTTGGCTATTACCTGCTTCTCTATGCGGTCGCGGCGCTCTGTTGCACTACTCATGCGTTACCTCGTCCATTCTTGATATTGCATTGCCAACAAACCCACACTTGCATGCAGGCTTAGTACAAATAGCGTAGGGATGCGTCTCTCCGCAATCAGGGCATACCCAAAATTCTCCCAAATATATCATCTAAATCGCTCCTCTCTTCGGTGCTGGTCCGTTACGCTTGGGCCTCTCAACCACGGTGTAAACCATCGACGCAATGTAGCCCAGACAATCCATGATATGGCTGTACTCGTTCTTCTCCGGGTCTTCGAGGAATCTGCCTGCTACTTCCTTACGGTGGTATCCGCCTGTAAATGCCCCAATCAGCCATGAATCGCGTGGGTCTATCAGTAGCATGGGCTGGCCATCAGGCGTGGTCATGGTCAGTAGCTTGCGTATGGCGTTGTCGCGTGTCTCAAACGACACTGGCCCGGGTAGTACCGTAATGCCGTGCTCGTCCCGAAGTATCTGGTTCGCGGTCTTCTCGTCCGTCTGCGCTCTTTGGTTCCCCGCCGGATCCCCGAAGTGCGTGAACGTGTACCCGGGGAAGTATGTCGCCATCTCACTTTTGACGACTCTGCCATGCGCTAGTATCCCGTGGTCGAAGGACTGAAGCTCCGGGTACAGGATGCACAGTTGCGCTTTGGCGGTGGTCTGTCCGAACAGCGTGGCGGGCGTGAGCCCGTAGTCCCAGCCTGATACCATGGGCCTGCCGTATATCGGGGTGAGTGGCTCTTTGGCCACGTGGAAATCATAGCGGAACTCAGGGTACCAGGCTTTACCAAGCTTGATCGTCGGGTCTATCTCCATTTCCTTTTTCCATCCCTGCAACGTCATGCCTATCTTGGCTCCTGCCATCCATTCAGCCGTGCGCTTATCGGGGTCTGCCGTGTAATGAATCCGCATCACGTGGATGCCGTTACGTTTGAACTCGGTGATACCCTCCATCTATTGACACATCCCCAGCAGTTCCCGGAAAAAGAATCCGGGCTCTGCGCTGCTATCTATGCAAATCTTGCCCCCGCCTTGAATTGTTGGGAGTAGTGCGTTCCATGTTGCCTCTGCTTTTTCCCAAAAGGCCATCTCTGTGCAATATACTCTGCTGGCCGTGTACTGTCTCAGTTGGTCTGCGCCCTCGGACACAGCATAATAACTTGTCCCGTTGTCGAACTGTACTGTTTCATACCCTTTGCCTGAATTGTCTTTGAGCTTTCGCGTCAATTTCGGCCACGGATAGCCGGCCGGCAAATGTGAATACAGAAACATCATGCGGTCCTCACCAAGCAGATATGCAGAATCCTCACCTATTTTGCTTTGCACGAATATGACTTGGTTAGAATTATATATTCCATGCCACAAGTGTAATGCCAGCAGTCTCCACGTGATAATCATGCGCCGGCTCTTTGGTATAGCAAGGATTGGTTCTTCCACAAATCGCTGATCCACCAGGTACAGATAATCCTTTTTCGGAAATGGCTTGATCTTGCCCTCGTCGGCTTCGTCCCTCGTCACCAAACAATCATCTATCCACGCCGAAGGGTTTTGACTCCATGACTGCCACTCCAACAGCTTCATTAACTCGAGGTTTTCTTTCTCCGTTAGCATGTTTTTCTCCAATTGGAAACATCTTTCAGTCTCAGCCCGATTAGTAAACCGCATTCAAGCCTGATAATTCAACATTCTTGTTTTACCATTATTTTGAAGGGTTGGATATTTTACGAGCCATAAGCTCAGAAATTCGCTTTTCTACGTCGGCCGGGTCCTTGACTGTGATCTCACCCTGCAAATTCACGTTCGCTTCCGACCGGTCCACGAACATGCCAAGATGTTTGCCTACCTGTACCAATGCAGTGTCACGGCAGTAGAGTTTAAACTTAAACTGGCCATCCTTGCCGATTGATATTTCCGATATGTTCTTAGTGTCGATCGTCGAACTGTCCTTTATATCAGCGATTGTGCGGTATTCGCTAAGCGGGTTCCCGAGGGCGTCATGCCCAATCACCGTGTTTTCCGTCCGGAACGCCAGATAGTTTTTCAGGTCATCCTTGGCGATTGACCAGAGCTCCTGCAATACGTTGTCTGCCGTTATGTCAGTGCGCGCAGCCCGCTTGTCCATGGCCGCCGTGAGCTCGGTTTGGATATTAACATCTGCTAACAATCGAGACGCCTGCTCATTCGCTGTCTTGGGGCTGTACCCCGCCCGAATAGCCGCCTGCGTGCCGTTGAGGTCCACGATGTACTCCGCGACAAATAGCCGCTGTTTTGCCGTCAGTTTGTCGCTTGCCATGTTGCCCTCCCCCTTGTATCGCCCGCGCCCGGATGCGTATCAGTTGATTATCGCGCATGCTAATCGCGTTATCGGATACAACCCGCCAGCGCCTAAATGTTTCCGTGTCATGTCCCGTAATCGCGCAAATATGTGCTATTGTATCCCCTGCGTTCCATCGTTCCAAAAATGTTTGAATCGAGGATTCTGGTATCCGCATTGCCGCCATTCTCCCTCCCCTACCCTCTCCGACTCCCGCCCCTGTCGCTGCCTACGATGTAGACGTGTGAGGGTTTATACCCGTATATCCTGCGATAGATTTACGTGGACTTTATGGTTACTCGCTGCGCTCAGCCTTCGGCCTACAAATAGAGAAAGAGCCACAGCGCCCGCCATGACTCTCCGATTCACTGGGCAGGGGAGCGTGTTAGCGCCCAAAGCTGCTGAGTGACATATCTTGTTCCATTAAGCCTATTGTAATTGATGTTTCCGCAAATTGCAATATATATTTATATTTCGCAAAAGATAGGACTAAAGTCCCATATACACATTGGTTGGTTGGTATATGATAAGGGTAGATAAAGAAACGGCGCAAGCCGAAAACGAAAGGATGATTAAAATGACAAACTTAAGCACAGGGGATATCCAAATCCTAACCCTTGAAAAGCAAAAAAGAGAAATTGATGCAAGATATGCAAACCTTGGCAACTCACCCGAAAGAGAAAAAATGTGGAAAAAGTCATGGCATCTAATGGAGCAAGTCAACGCCATGATTTATGACTCGGTCGGAAACTATCGAAAGGACAAAAGGCACCTACTTACCGGAGGAAGCTTGGATATAAGTTTAATAGAGCCACTGCCAAAATAACCACCCACAACCGAGCCGGGGCGGTATCCCCGGCAAAGGAAGGAGAGATTGACAATGTACGCAGGCATGAAAGCAACGCTGACAGTAGCCCGCCCAGGATTCACCAACTACGCCAACAACAGCAAGATGATACCAGCAGGGTCCGTGGTCGAAGTCACTGGATGGAGTGAGGTAACACAGCGGTTTTTCGGCAAGTCAGGCGGATGGTCCCTTTGTTTCTCCCCCGATGATGCCACACCCGAAGAATAAGGAGGAATTGACATGACAAGATATTACATACTGAAAGACGGGAAAGCAGAAGCAAGCACAGCCAGCCGCAAATCCGCAATAGACCTAATACGCGAATACCAAAAGCATGAAACGCACCAATTTCTTAAAGCAAATTTCAGCATCATTGCAGGCGAGGAAGAAAATATACCATATAAAAAGTAAGGAGTGATTAACATGGCCACGCCAAAAATCCGCAACTCCATTGACTTCGACCCCGCCGTCTACGCCGCCATCGAGCGCATTGCCAGAGAGACTGACAAGCCGAAGCGGTTGGTGATCGAGGAGGCGCTGATAGCGCACATAGCGAAACACGATGAAGGGGAGGAGCAATTAAAATGAAAATATACGCAAGAAAACATGATTTAGAAGTTGTCCAAACCGCAAAATTAAAGCTGTTAGGGATAGGGAAATATGCGTTTGAAACCAGCTTTTTGGGGCAACCTTATGAACTAAACATGAATATGCCACTATTCGATAAAGAGCATCAAGCAATAACATGGATTAAGAAACAGGCAGGATGGACGGAAGAATAAATAATAACAAAGCCCCGCTATTACGGCGGGGCTTTGTTATTATGGTTTACTTATCAAGTTATTTAAGTAGCAAAATCCGCATTTGATGCAATCGAGATTGTCAAAGTGCGAATGTCCGCAATCACAATGTACTCTCAAACACTCGTCATCACAGTTGCACGCCGCAAAACAATTGGGGATAACTGTTTTAGATAATCTTCTTTTCATGCCAGCAACAGAAAGGTTTTTTAGTGGGTATGCTTTTCTTCCCATTTTTTATTTCTCCCTTATTTCACGGTCCAAAATCCAAAACAGACAACAACGGCCACAATCAAGAAAACTAAAACTATTGTAATGTTTATGCCAATTTCAACCATCTATTATCCCGTCCCCTTCTTTTCGCCTATTCGAGCCTGTACCCCTGCAACTGCCCGCCGACCGTCCTGCCCACGCCCCTGATTCGGCTGGAGAGTTCGCGTACACTCGCCGCGCATCCCGCGATTAACTCCGCGGTGACCATTGACCGTGGTACTACGCCCCCATTCTCGCAGCCGTGCCCGATGTAAACGGCTTCTTCGAGCGTGGACATCTCTACCAATGCGCATTGCACGGATTTTTCGAGTTCTTCGATCTGATTCGCAATGGTCTTTTCCATGGGCGATTGAACAGGCCCGCCCACCTGCGAATTACGGGTGCAGTCCCTATCCGGATTATATACCTCGGTCGTCCCTTGTTGAGACTGCGCCTGCGAAGCTTGCGAATATTGATACGCCGCGCTATCCTGTTCTGCTTGCAACATCCTACGCTCTGCCGCGCCCCGGTCCGTGGATTTGTCTTGCAAAGCGCCGTAATATTGGTTTCTCCCTTTATTCAGTTCTTCAACTGTCGGGTTTTTCATCGCTTTCTCCTCCCTTTCTTCTTCTGTCCCTTCTCCCATTTCCACCGTACCAGGTAACTCGCGTAATCCTCGCCGTCAGGCACCAGCCATCGGCATTGCTCAGTTCCCCACTTGGACTGCTTGGTCGGGTTCCTGCACCCATGGGCGAGGGTTTCGGGCGGGGTCATGGGGCTTCGGTGAAGCCCACAATAATCGCTCACTTGTCATTGCACTCCATCCCCCTCATTCTCCCTTCTTCTTCGCCGCGCATTTTGCGCAGTACGGCTCTCCGTCAATCATTACGGCAAGTCCCTCCGTGAGGTCATCAAGAAAAACCCTGTAATCGCAACCACGGCACTCAATCCACCAATTATGCTCCATCAGCACGGACAACGGCACTTCACCCTGTTCAGCGTATTTATCAAATTCAGGCGAACGCTTAATACCATAATCAATAAATTCATAACAGCTACCGAGTTCACCGGCTCCGAACATTCTCGCTTTGCCCCGAGTATCAGCGAATATGACAATAGATGATTCTTCGCTGGGGTCAATGACTGTCCATGCTTTCAATTGCTCATTCCCCCTTCAATTTTTACCATTCGCCAATTCAACCTTCCGAACCGCCGCCGCCAACTCGTGGTATTGAATCGTCTTGTAGTTGTACGCGCCGTGTTTCAGCGCGTTCTGCGCGGCGCGAAGCAGTTCGGCGTTGGCGAGGGCGAGCGGGTCCGGCTGGGGCTTGCGGTAGATTGTGGCAAGGTATTCTCTAATGCCCATCGTGTGCCTCCTTCAGCACTGTTTCTCTTGCCTTTGCCATCGCGTCAGCCCAATTTGCATAAACAATCTCGTTGCTCTGTAAAAATTTCCTCACACCTTCTCTAAAATCTTCCCCGGTCAACCCTTCATCGCACGTGCTATAATCGAACATTTCCAGCTTTCGTGCAATCTCGGTGCATGACAAGTGAGATTTCCAATGATACAACCCGTCGTAGACATTGGTTTGGTTTTGATAGATTTCCCCGACCGCAATTTCCAATCTGCAAAAATCGCAAGTGTGTTCTTTTTGTGCCTTCCGTTTATCGGTGCTAATTATTTCCACGGTCACGCCTCCTTCAACATTTCCGTTATGATCTCCGACGCTTCGCTTTTGGTCATTGTCGCGAAGTTGTATTCGTCGGAGTCGTAGCCGGTCTGAGCGCACAGGGATTTGATAAATTCGATTTGTGCGAATGTCGCGTCCATCGTGTACCTCCTAAAACGGTGTTACTTCGGTTATCGTGATTCGCACCCCGGCATCTAATCGGCTGGTTTCGTCCTCAATCCTCGACCCATCCCACGAAACAATATCCCTATCGTTGGCGATGATCTTCGCCTTTTCGAGTATGTCACCCGTCGCCTGGAAGAGCCCGCATAGGTCGGGCCAGCTTCGGCGATCGGGCATTGTGTAGACAGCGGATATCTGGACCTTCCCCGTAAAACGTTCCTTGATCTGCCATCCCAGCCATTGCAGACAATATGCCTCGTAATCGCAATAGGCTTTTGACGGGAGAATCTTTTGGAAGGTTCTAACCGTCACGATTCGCTGGCCGGTTTTCTTGGTGGCAGGGCGGCCGGGGATGAAGAAGGTTATCGTGCGCGGGGTCATAGGATAATCCACTTCCCGCGGATTTCATCTGAAGTAAATGTGTCACCTCTGTCTGATTGGTATTTTTCGTAAATACCACTGAAAAATTCGCTTTTAATCTGCCGCCCATTCTCGTATGCTTGCCACGCCGTTGCGAAGTCTACGGTTTCTTGAACGACTTCCCAATCTTCTGAAAGGAACGAAGTAATGGTTAAAAACCCTCTGTCTTTCGCGTCGAACGCTTCATTAATCTCCTTGCGCCGAATCTTTTTCCCTTCCCTCAGCGCCGGCAATACTTCTTCAAATTTCATTTCACGCTCTCCCATTCGTCGCATTTTTCAGACCCATCAGCCGGTTTCGCTCTTGCATCACTACGGTATACCGGTCCTTCCGGAATATCAACATAGCATTTCCCCTCGCCGCAATAAGTACTGAATTGGATGCAGTTCCCGCAACATATTAAACCTTCAATACACTCCACAATTTCCTTTACTTGATCATCGTCAAGTCGATCAAATTGTTGTAGCGCTTGGATTGCTTCACGGGCGTTCATCGGATGCCTTGCCACGCAATTAATGCGTTATCGACCGCTGCCCATGTTTCATACAAAAGCGGCTTGTTCGTGTCCAAGTCACCGTCATATAGTCTGCTTAACGCCTGCGCCGATTCACATACCTTCTCGCTTGCTTCAAGTCTATCGAGCGTTTCGCGCATCGTATCAGGGTTTACCGCGCCATATTCTTCCATGTCAGATTCGAACTGTTTCCTCAATTCTTGCACGTTCATTTCAACCTCTCCCTTTTTTATCTTTCCTCGCATAAAACAATTCGCACCATTTTATTGCGGTTAAAGTGTGCTCCGCGCTTTCTGTGAGCCACCCATTTTTATTTAAGATTGGAATATATTTTGCGGGGATACAACAGAGATTCGCAGGGCAACAATTAAAAGCATTTCCATCTAAATTGATTATTTTATGGCCTTTAGGGATTTTACCAAAAAGGTTCTCATATACGTACCTCCTTTTCGAAACTATTCTCCTATCAAGATCAGTGTTTTTATCCACGCTTTTTATAATATATGGTCTTCCACTACGTGTAATCTCACCACCTATTTCATGTTTCCGTCTATTGCTTATTCCGGATTGCGCTTTTATAAGACTACTTTCGGAGTAATGTGATTTATACTCGTCCCCTTTCAACCCTTTTTGCCATGATGGATTTGTTCCGTCAAATCTGCCATCAAGCCCTGACATAAATTTTCTATTATTGCACCAAGATTTGATAGCTAACAGACTCTTGTTCGTGTCAAATTTGGCATTAAACTTATTAGTTAATTCTTGGCGAGTTAACCCGAAGGAGCTATTATGTAAAAATAACTCCTGTTCTTCCGTGTAAGCGTTATACTTACCCACAGTTTTACCCCACAATCTTCCCTATCGCGCTATCTACCAGCTTACCTTCCGATCGTAACTTGTCGGTTCTCAAAACAATGTCTGCGTTATTAATCATTTGTTTCGCCATGCGAGCGATTATCTCGGACCTTTCCACCTCAATCGCACGTGCATCTTCTGTTAGAGTATCGTCCAGCGCTACTTCGATTCGGTCCCCAAGCACTTTTTGCAATTCAACTAATGTCATTTCTTCGCCTCCCGATTTTTGCATTCCCCAATTCTTGCACCGTTGTCATTAGTAATAATCATTTCTTCCCATTCTTCACAAGTTTGTTGACGGTAAACTAATATTTGTTTCTTCCCGCATCCCTCAAATTCAACCTCATATCGCTCGCAAGTACCGCAACAACGGAGCGTGCCAATCTCTTTAGATTGGCGCTCAACCAACACCGCTATTTTGTGGCAGGTCGAACAATTATAGTTGTGCCAGTTTAAAAACTCAATCGCTTCGGCTACCGTTATTTTATCCATATCACACCTCCTCAAATAATCCAACTTTATAATCAATAACTTCTTGCGGTTTTGGTTGCTGCGTTCGGCTGAGATATAATTCTTTGTTCTTCGCAATAGCACTCAACCACGCTTTATATGGAAATTGTTCTCGTGGGCCGAAGGGATACCTCTCACGGCTAATTTTCTGAAACAACTTATCGGCGTCAGTTTCATCGGAAAAATCAATCAACGCTTTCTGTATCACGGTGTTTGATTTGTCGCGCCACGTCATTGTCTCACCCTCCCCACCCAATTAGTTCGCTTAATCCCAAAATCCCTGTACCACTTCCCCACCGTCTGCATCCCTATCCCCAGCCCCGCCGCTACCGTTGCGAGCGGCTCCCCGCTGTGCGCTACCAAGTACCATCGCGCATCAAGTTTTCGCTGCTTCCTCTTTTTCTTCTCGCTCTCAGGCATGCCCCGCGTTGATTCGATGGTCCCGTTCTCGGCGCGGTACTCGGCCATAAACCGCGCAACGTCAACCTTTTTACCACAGTCGCGGAGTTTCGAGTCCGTGAGCGACAGAGAGCGCAGAAATTCCGTGACGAAGGCTTGTCCGTCGGGCGGGAGTGCGTCGGTAAGTTTCATCAGCCTTTCTCCCCATGTTCAAATCTTGCCTGCATTGCTTTTTCGTGCGCCTGTATAAGTCGGATAGACTTATTGCTTACATAATCTCCGCTTTTTTCGTTTCTTGCACAACACGTTATTCTGCTCCCGTAACCGTCCCAATGGAATCCAATCTTACCGCACCATTCACACTCACAGAAATAATAAGGACTGTCAGACATGCCTTCGGGGAAAACCGCTTGATGCAATAACTCATCTCTGTTAAAGAGGCTTTCCAACGGTCCAACAATAGTACTTCTGACACCTGTTTCAATCGATAGCACCCGCATAATGGCCCGCTCTCTTTCTGACGGTATCTGCCCCTTAACTTCAACCCACAAAGGTATCTGAAGTAATTTAAAGTCAGGCAGATACATTTCCCCACTTAGAGCGTGTCCCTCTGCTTCGTATTGGTACTCTAATCCGAGTTCTTTGAATAGGACGGCATATCTGGCCTCCAATCGGCTACGGAACTTCCTGCCGTCGAATATGGTATCAATGGCATGAATCATATTCCCCTCCTAAAATATACTTTCTTCACTACTAAAACTATCCATTATTGACGGTTTTGGCATATCTTCCCACCCAAAACGGATAGGGGCCGATGAATCATAAAATCTCTTGCATGAAGGAAGAAACAAATAATCAAAATTCACATTTTTTATTCCGGTTTCTCTGTTCTTCATCACGGTTATTTTAGCTGCGTTCTCCTTGTCTCCCCTCGCCACCTGAATAAGATTCTGTGTCAAGTTAAACAATACCTTTGTCCCTGCAACATCATCCCCGCCCATAGCCTTACCTTGTGTCTTGCGTGGATGAGCTACCACGTGAACATGAACATTATGCGCCTGCGCGAATGCCGATATGGACCGGAAGAAGTCTCCCTGCGCTTGGTAATAATCCCTGTCCCTGCCGTAGTCAAATTGAGCCGTCATCATGTTGTCTATCAGAAACACATTACACCCGTATTGATTCGCGGCCTTCTGAAACATTGGCAGGATTTGATTTTCCCTTACTGCTTGATCGTTGCGGTTATCGTACAGGAACAAACTTCCCCTGTGCCAGCTCCTTATTTTTTCGGCCACCTCTGGCACAACGTGATAACTGACATACCCGGTTTCTTTATCTTCGTATTGAATCACATTGTCCGGCCCGGCAGCCTGCAAATATAGCCAATGCCTAAACTGCTTCGCCCGAAGTTCCCCCGAATAAGCGCATACCCTTTGCCTAAATTTTAGCGAGTTCAGCAATACTTGCCCAACAAAGGTTGATTTCCCTTCGCCGGGATCTCCGGTCCAGATGGTTATTTCTCCAAGTGCAAATCCACCAATCCCCGAATCAAGTTTACCCATCCCCGATTTTACCCGGACAATCCCCGAATTTTCATCAACATCTGAATCCAAATCTGCCAAATCAATCAACCCGGCTATCGGCATTGCCGGGGCCATTTCTACCATCAAGGCTATTTCCTGATTGTTTTGCAGGGCGTACATGGCAGCATTCGCGTCTTTGTATTGGCTCTTTACCTGCCGAAGTTTCCAATCCGATAACCTTATCTGACATTCGTGAATCATCTTTTCCCCAGGTATATCGTTGTCTCCCCAAAAAATGATCTTCTCGTATTGCTTCAAAAAGTCCCAGCAGTTTTCAATCCATAGAAGATTATCGCACCCGACAGGAACGGATAAAACATTCATTACTCCGCATTCATCCAATGCCAATGCGTCCATTTCTCCTTCGGTAATTACGAGAGGATATTTCGTGTCACATAATTCCATGCCCCATAGAACGGGCTTCCCGCCAACACTCATCCATGACTTTGTTTTATAGTCCGTAGCCTTATACGCCGGCCGATATTTTACCAACACAACTTCGCCGTTTTCGTAGTAAGGCATGGCTATTGCCCCGTCACATTCGCCAACCTTCCTGCGCTCCCATGTTGCCTTAGAGAATCCGCGCTTTCTTAGATAATCTTCGACTTTCTCCAACGCGGTATATTGTGGCAGCTTTTCCGGTAACGGCTTGACATATACCCGACGAATAGGTTCGTTCCATTCTTCATCCCGATCTGCTACCTGCCCAAACTCCTTGCATAGTTCCGTGAAGTGGCCTTTCTTCCCGCAGGTTGCTCTCTGGCAAATAAAAGTCTTTTTGGACTTATTGAGGTAAAACTTCCACTTGTCCTTCCTGTCCCTGCCACCTCCGCAGAATGGGCAGTACATAGCAACGAGTTCATCACCGTGTTCTTTATACGGCTTCATGTAAGATTCGGCAAAATCTCTTACGTTTATTTCAATTCGCCCCCTTACAGGCCTGCGTATAGGCAAAATACTCATCATCGGTCATTGCGTCAAGCTGCGCCTTTGTCATTGTCTTAACTGGTTTTGCTGCTTGTTCTTTCAATGCGTAAACATCTTGCCAACAATGCAGAATACTTTGTTCCAAAAGCGCTATCTTTTCTTCATCTGTATTTCCCAACTTATCAAGAGTGTTTCGCAGCATTTTTTCTGCTCTTGGTGTCAATGGTTTCTTAATCTTGTTCCGCATTATCTTGAAGTCTAAAATAGTTGTTTCGAGCGCAGAAGTGTCTTGAAACGTTTCAGTAACGTTTCCTTTTTGTTTCTGTAACGGTTTCTCCTCTGTATCTGTATCTGTTTCTGTATCTGGAACGTTCTTATTACGGAATTTTTGGACTCTACCCGTTGAAAGGTCACTAACAAATTGTCTTTTGTCCCATTTCGTAGGGTCCCAGTTGTCAAGTATCAACCCCTTGCCTACGAGTTTTTCTTTCGTCCGTTTTGTCTCGTCTTCACTTATTCGCAACGAACAGCCAATTTCTTCATCCGAAAGTCCCGGCAATTCTTCGTTGCATTTCAAACACAGTAACATGATGTAACGTCTTTGAAACGTTTCTTCCATTGACTGAACCTTGGGGTCACTTGCAAATTCTCCATACATTCGAAACCATTGCATTTAATCAACCCCTAAGCAAACCTTCAACTTTTCGAGGTTTTCTTCTGTCGGCTCAGTCAACCCCAGTTCCCAGTATCGGATAGTTTGAGGAGTTACCCCAACTTCTACCGCGATTTGAACCTTGCTTTTTGCCGTTTTTTCGAGTTCATATTTTACGTCCATTTTATCCCCTCCTTATACATAACAATACCACAAGTAATAATACCTTGTCAAGCCCCCGCTCCGCCCTGCTTCGGCTGCTCCCCTTCACACGTTACCGAATCCTCGAATAAGTTCTGCCCGAATACCGACGCAATAAATCTTTCTTCCTGCATCAATTCTGTTTGAATGTTTACGTTCGACAGCATTTTCAGTTTCGCCAACCGGTAAAATATCTTTGACACTTCGAACCCGTAACTGCTGCGACCCAATTCCATACAAGCCCTTAGCGTTGTTCCGCTGCCAGCCACGGGGTCAATAACTACATCACCGGGGTCCGTGAATGCAGTTATGAGGCGTTTCAGCACGTTGACAGGCTTCTGGGTAGGATGCACCTTGGGATATGCGGCTCGGTTGTCTTTTTCCCATGTTTGCCAATTCAAAATCATCTTGCCGTTATTGTTGAACTTCGGTAACTTGTCGCGGTATAAAACTACTGCGTGTTCAGTCGCGCCCACAATCCGCATGTTTGCCTTTAGCACTTGTGCTGAAGTGTTCTTGATGAAAAACAGCGGGTAACTTTTTGGGAATCCATATTTTTTGCCGCACTCGATCACGAGGTTCATTTGCTCGAAAGAACAAAACACGATCATTGCCGGGGCTTTGCCTGCTTCTTTCGGTTCCTTGATCAGCAGGTTGCTGCAAAAGTGGAAGTATTCGACGATGTTGAAAGCATAGTCCGTGTTGAAAAATCCTTTACCAGCCTTTTTGCTTTCGCCTTTTTTGTTATCGCCGTCGATATACCATTCCGTGCTCGAACCGTAAGCATTTTTGCCCAAATTATAAGGAATATCGGCGATAACCAGTTGCGCTTTCGGTATGCCGTATCTTTTATAGTTTTGGAAATTGTCGCAAAACAATTCTGTTTTTATCTGTTTCGTGGTTCGTTCATTCATCGCCGCCCCGCCCTCACGTCCCACACGTACGCCCTGCTCGCCCCGCACTTCTGCGCTACCGCCCTATCCGACAGGTCGCCGAGTTCTTTCTCTATCCGTAGTTTCTTCGCTCCCGGACCGCTTTTTATCCCCAGCTTCGCCCGCCAGCGGTAGACTGACCCAACACGTATGCCGAGTTCGGCGGCGATTTGTTTCGGCGGCATGCCGGATTTGAGCATGCGTCCGGCGGCTTTGATGGTTGTCGCGTCGATCATGTTTTTATCTCCTTCTCAATGTCCATAATTGCCTTGAATATTGGGTATGCTTGCAGCGGCAGAACGGAGTTCCCCAAACATTTTAGCCTCTTCGCCCTGCTCTTCTGCCCTTGAATTACGCGGGGCGGTTCGTAGGGGTATTGGCCGTTAGACGCGCAGCGCGTATCTGTTCGCAAACTTCTTCCCTGACCGCCGCCAGTTGTTCCTTGTGCGTCTCCCGCCGATGGAGTGGCCCATGCTTTTTCTGCAACCGTAACCTGCGCCTGCAAGTGCGTTGACATCTCCAGCGGCCTGCCTGACGTTCTCGCCGTACTTCCGCATTGCCCAGCCTGTGGCGTCATCCACTCCCTCGCCCCCATCCCCGCAGGCCACCCCGGCCACTCCTGCAATTTGTCCACGTCTAAGTCTGTGTAGCCTATGGGATAGTTCATCAGGATTTCAACCCAGTCACTATTTAGTTGGCCGGTGTTATATCCGATTTCCCCCGATACAGCATCTTCTAATTTGCGGATACCCCCACCCGGCGTATTGCGTTGGACCTGCCCGCCACCCGTAGGGGTCTTTGGTGTCGGCCAGTTCTGCGGCCACACGGCCCCTGTCAGGTGCAGTTGTTGCCCCGGCTTGTACTTCTTGCGACCGGGATGATCTCCGCATTCCGCTGTTATCGTGGGCCACGATGAACACCCGTTCCCTTCTGTGCGGCGCTCCAACATCGGCAGCGCCATAGCAACACCATCCAGCACTATACCCCATATCGGCCAAGTCCCTGAGAACAATTCCGAATCCTCCCCCTGGCTGTCCCATAGCAGGGATTGACAGGAGTCCCCGGACATTTTCAGCCACAACCCATTGGGGCTTAATTTCGCCAATGATTCGGGCGTACTCTGCCCACAAACCGCTTCGGGTAACTTCCCCGTCTGAATCATGGAAGCCAGTTCTTTTACCCGCGCAGCTAACGTCCTGACACGGGAATCCTCCGGTGATGATGTCGATTTCTCTGATTCCATCCTGTCGCAATCGCTCTGCTGTAAGTTCTCGAACATCGTTATAAATTGGTACACCCGGAAACCTCCTTTCCAAAACCTTGCAGGCATACGGTTCAATCTCACAAAATGCTACCGTTTCCATGCCGGCCCAGGACGCTGCCAAATCGAGGCCGCCGATACCCGAGAATAATGAAAGCACTTTCATCCGATCATCGTCCGTACCCTCCCAGGTTTCGCAACTCCTGAATTTTGAGTTGGACCAAATGCTTCGCCGCTTGGAACCGCGCTTCAAGTCCCTTGATTTCCGCGTTGCCTAAAGTGAGGGTTGCGAACGCGGCGGATTCCTTTTCTGACGCGTCAACCACTTGCGGGTCATTTTCTATGAGCATACGTATAACCATTGGCGTTCCTTTGGTTCGTCCCGTAGCCGCCGCCTTTGCCCTGATGGTCAGTTTCACGGCGTGTTCGTGGTCCGATTCGTAGTCAGCAACGATCAGGTATTTTGCTGCCAGAATCTCTGATAGTGCGTCGCATTGTTCCGACAGGTCGCCGGTTGTGTTATCGCTCATGGTTGCACCAGTTCGGGGTTTTCGTGGATGTTGCCGATGATGGAACAATATGTTCCCCATTCTTTTGTGCTTCCGAGGGCTTGCCATCCATCGTACGAATTAAAACAAACAACTGCGATATTTCCATTGGTCGCGCCCCATTCTGCCGCGTTAAACTCTAAAATATCCCCCTCAAAAATCATCCGTTTATTTTTGTCGCGCAACCCCGTATACTGCATTAATATTCCCGAACCGTCCGCGCTTCCACAAATCCGCTTCATCTTATGGAACATGCCCCAATGTTGACCGTTTGCGTTTTCAATCTGCCAATATTCGTCGCTTCCGTATGCACCAGACGGATGAATCATTTTCCCGTTTTTCTTGTCCCACGCTCGGAATTTAATCTCTCGCATTTTTCTCCCTCCCCAAATACTTCAGTAACTTTACCCTCGCCTCTCTCGCAAACTCACCATGTGCTATCCTGTGACAACAACCACACAAAACTACGCAATTTCCTGCCGAATCGCTGCCGCCGTGGCTGCGGAAGACCACGTGATGCGGCGGGGTTCCCGGTTCCACGAAGATTTGACATAGGACGCAACACCCGTTTTCGCGTTGCCACACAACCGCATATACTTTTTTTAGTGCTGCGCCCGTCAGCCTGACTCGTTTCTGCTTAGCGAGGAACAAGTTCGCCCTCGTTCATCCCGCCCTTTGCTGCCAACCCCGAGAGAGATTGTTCAGCCTTCGCCTTTTTCAGCAGCCCCAATATCCCTGCTACCACAATCCCCGCCTGCCCTCCGGTCAGTTCCTCCACGCAGTCAACCTGCATATCCTGTTTCAACTGCGCTTTCAGCTGCGCTTCGGTTTTGCCCAAATCTTGCCAGAGTGAGTTAATCTGGTTGTGTTGTAGCGGCGTGGAAGGGTTGGATTTCGCCCCTGCTTCGCCTGTGGGAGGTTTTGCGGCGGGGGGGGGTGTGGTTGTACCCGGGGAGGATTTTGGAGGGCTTGCAGGGGTTCCTGATGCGCCGTTGCCGTCATCGTCTTCTTCAGTCACAATCCCAAGAATTGTTGACATCGCATATCGCCTTGCGTAGGTGATTGCGGACCCGAGACCCTGCATCGTGTTTTTATCATTCAACAGGTCCATTTCCGATTCCAGAATTTGCCCGGAGGTATGATACAAGACCGTTTCCAGCGTCCCTTTATTCACCAATTGCAAAACTGACAGCCCGTTATCTGATAGTGGCTTTCGCGTTTTTTCTACAATTGTCAGCAGGTCAGCATACATACACTTTTTATGCGTAACCTTATTTTCAAAAAATGGGTTTTCTTTGTCTTTGGGGATTGACGGGCATTCGGATTGAAACTTTACCAGCGCCGGGATAAGTTGTGTCAGGTCGTTCATTTGATATCAAGTCTCCTTCCCTGCATCATTGCCGCCCCTGGGACTTCCTGCCCGGACTGAATCGCGGCTTTGATCTTTGCCTTGTCTATTGCCACGGTGACTGTCGTGCGCTTGAAGTCGGCAGGGATTTTGTCCGGGTCGTGAACATCGACCGCCGGCGGATTGTTTTTGATCCGGATCGTAAAAATCTCCGTTCTCACTTCGTCCTTCCCCATTGCCTCCATGCCGTTCTGCAACCGCTCTTTCATGTACTTGGACTTGTTGCGTACGGAGAGCATAAGCGAAGCCATGCGGTCACGTTCGGCCTCCATTGCATCAGCGTGGCGGTCAAGCATTGCAACCATTTTGCAGTACCCTTCGGCCTTGACTTCCAAACTGGCATTGATGGATTCGAGAGTGTCAACAAGGCATTGCATTTCTTCTTGGTCCGCGCTCTCGATAGCCTCCATGACTCCCTGATATGCCGGGATTAATTGGTATAGGCTGATTGTCATTTTTCTTCCCCCTCGTAACATCCGCTACTATATTCACCGGTATATTCCATATATCGTTCGCTGTTCTTATTTTCGCAAAGTGCAAACACAATTCCGTCAATAGCTTTAGCCATAACCTGACTCCAAAAACAGCACTTCTTACATTTCATTTTTCCGTACCCTCCTCATTCTCTCTTACCGCCACGCACAGCGGCTTCTTCGCGCTCTCGCAGTATTCGGCGCATTGCTCCGGGTCCGGCTTGTCGCAGTCCACGCAGCAGATGGGCTTGCCGTAGAGACAGGAGCCCTCGGCGCAGCGGCTAGCCAAGGATTTGCCAGAGGCCGCGAATTTCAACCGGTGTAAATGCCCGATAATTTGCCGTGTCGTTAAATTTAACCTCTAAACTGCTTTGGATTGTTTTCCCTTCCTCATAAGCCTTCCACGCCGTGGTAAAGTCAACGAGTTCAGATGGTTTTTGCTTAATGTTGACCTGACACCCTCTCGCAAAAATCGACATAATATCTGTTTCGACGCATTTCCCTGCTCGGTTTTTGATGCAACAATCAGCAGTGCAATGGTATTTCATTTCCCCGTCCCCTTCCCCTCAATATTTCGCAGTATCCCTGCGAACACCGGATGCACCTTCGGATTTCCATAGTCCGTCCTGATCTCCAGTAGCCCCTGTTCGAGCTGATACCCCACGCTCATGTCCATCTCAATCTCCACCGTTGAACCTGTGGTGTCGGTGAGTATCATGGCAATGGCTTTGCCGTGCGTCTCGATGCGGGGCGGGGAACCGTTCAGCGTCAGCTTGGTTTTCATATTATCCCTCCTACTTCTTGCGCGAATCTCGGACTTGCCGCGCCCGGATTTTGGCTTTGTGCTTGGGGCGGGCCAGTATCGACGCGATGTAGTTCTCGTATCCGTGGCATTTTGGAAACGACTTTGACCCAGGGTTGCATGCCCCCATGAGCCCTACAAAATCGAAAAAGTTTTTCATTGCGCGAATCATTTCGTTATTCCTCCTTCGTTATTCTTCACCATGTTCCGGGGCTCAGGCACACCAACGATAGAAATATCATGACCAGAGTTACCGCGAGCGTCACCAGATATGCCGTAACAATTTTGCTATTTGTATTGGGTATCTCCGGTTCGAACATATTTGAATCGTCGCAGCAAACGCAAGGTAAATCGAATGGTAGGTGTCGGCGGTTCCGACAGTAGCAACAGAAGCGATAGTCAGTCATGGTTTCTCCAGTGGTTCTGGGTATTCCGGTTCGTCTCGGTCCTGTTCTTCTTGCTGCCGCTGGTTTTGAATCTCGAAGTATTCCTGCTGTAATTCTTCCTGCCGGCGTTCTTCTCTACGCCTCTGCTCCATCCGTTCCTGATTCACTTCTTCTTCCCGCCGTTCTTCGGCTTGTCGTTCCTGCCGTCGATCTTCTTCGCGGTATCCGTCATAATAGGCCCGGTCGCGTTCGTTGTCAGAGTGGCGGTCATATTCATTGCTTCGTTCGCGGTATCCTCGGTTCGCGTCGTTTTCACCCTGTCTGTGGGCTTCGTTGGATGAATGGTCCCAATATATGCTCATAGTTTCCACCAAATCCAAACCGCCTGAATCACCAGCCATGCCACGTACAGGCACACGAGTATCAGGCAAATCTCCGCGAATCCGTCGACCCACTTTTGCAGAGTCGCGTTGAGCAGGCGGCGTTGGTGCTGGACGCGGTGGATTAGTTGTATCCGTTGCATGTTTATTCCTCCTTCAGTTCAAATACTCTTAACACTTCTCTCGCTACTGAGCCTTTGGGTTTTTCAATGTGACTTGGTAGGGCGTAAAACCGTAGTGTGTTTTCGTATGTTTCGAGTTGGCCCATCAGCGCAACCTTTTTTGCTTCTGCCGCATCAGCACGGGCGTTGGAGGCGGCGAGTAATCGGTCAGTATCCATTAACAACCCTTGACAATCTCGCAATAGTTCGCAAAACTCTGGTTTGCACTCGCTCATTCCTTCGCCTCCCTCCGCTTTATCCACGATATCGACCCGCATTCACACGGGCCCGTCTTCGGCTTCAGCCAGCCGCATTCCGTGCACTCCCAAACGCCTTTGTTGAAGATGCTCTCCGCGCTGGTAACAATGCGGTCGGGGAATCTCCCCATCAGACGAATTACGTCGTGCTCGGTGACGAGCCTGCGCGGTGGTTTCATTACAATACCCACCCGTCGTTCCGGTTCCAGTTGACCATTTCAATAAACGTGATACCTTGCACCGACCGATAGTTTGTTGCCTTAAGCCCTTCGTATTCAAAGTTCTTACATCCTGACTTAACCCCTGACGGATAATATACGCAGGTTTTCCCTTTGTAGAAAGCTAAGTCAGCGTCTCTGATCGTGTTAAACGACATAACCGCCATGCCGTCAGGTGCAATGAAGTCCACCCATCCCGTAGTTACGGCTACGTTGTTTCGGTTGACCATGTGGACGATAGTGTCGCCGTCGAAGTAGAATCTGCCATCAGAGTTTTGCGAGGTCAGAATCCAGTTCGTGGCGAAAACGGTTGATGCGTTCAGCAGGATGGCAATGGCTAAAACAAGTGTCAGCTTCTTCATTTTGGTTCCTCTCCTTATTTTAGAATAACCCGCCTTTTTTGATTTGCCGGTACAACTGATCGTAAGCCTTTGGACGAATCACCGGCGTGCTGGTCAACTTCTCGCGGTTACCTACCCATACAGGGGTCATCATCTGCCTTGCGTAGCCATCTCTGACAGCGTGGGCTGATACTTCGTTTCTGTCCTGCAATAGCCATCCGTTCAGCCTTGCAAGTTTTCGCAGGGTGTTGGAGTTGACTTCCGGCAGGCTCATGATCTTGGCGGCTTGTGCGAATGTCCAGCATTGTCCTTCATCATCGGTCATGTTATCTAACGTATCCGCTTTGGGCTGTGCTATTGCCAAACATCTTTCGGCTTCAATCCGCTTCGTTTGTTCCTCTTTTAATTTCGTGGCCAGTTGAATCAGGAAGTCCGGCGAAGTCAGCGCCTTTTCGAGTGTGTCCGAAGTCATATACGCGCCATGCTTGCGGATTGATGGAAGGATCTCGTTTGCCACTTGCGCCTGAAACTTTTTAGCTGTTTCGTTGTTGGCTTTCATTGACATCAAGTAAAAGATGTTTTCGGGGATGAATTCCGGCCGTTCTCCACTGGTGGAGAATCCCGAATCTTTGAGATATTTCCATACTCTTTGCCACCTGATAAATTCTCCGTTGGTTTCCGTAAACCCTAAACCTCTTGCCGCGTCTTCAAGATTGATCTGCGCTGTTCCGTTTTCGTCTACGAAGGCCCGGACATTTTGGGTGGTGATGATCTCATTCATGCCTTTTCTTCCTTCCCCAGTTTGTAGATTTCAGAAGTTGGAATTAACCGTTTCTGTCCAATCTTCACGGACTCTATCACTCCGGTCTTAATCCACTTGTTCACCGTGTTTCTGTGTGACCGTGATTGCTTGGCAAACTCGTTAATCGTCATATACACATTTTCGTCAGCCATTCGTTTCGCCTCCTTTCTTGTCCTTATGTGCTTATTATTGCACAAGCATAAACACAACGCAATAGATATTTTAATCTTTGATGATAATATTTTGTTATCATAACCGATTGATGATAAGTGAAAACCGGCATAAAAATAACCCCGGATTTCTCCGAGGCTATCATGTGCTACTCAATATAGACGTGCTGTTTGTGCTAAAACTCGTAGATGTAACTTACCCCTACTTCGTCTGCGCCTCCGAAAACAATCAGCGAGCCGATCTTAAGTAACCCGCCCACGTTAATCAGTCCACCCACCGTTGAAACGTATGGGCCGATTCCGAATCTCTTACTTCGCTGTTTTTTCAACTTCGCCAATAAGGTTTCCAGTTCGTCGATTAATTTCTGCTGATTCAGCAAGTCCAGCTTCATTTGCACGATTATTGCGTTCGATTCCTGCAACATAGTCCCGGACTTCGCCAAGCTGGACTGCAAGTTCTTCACTGTACTTTCTAAGCTGCTCACTGATTTGTTTGCTTCGGTTATTTTCGTCTGTAAGGCCGAGATTAAGCTGCTGGAGCTTATCCCTCTCTGCTGTGATTCGTTTGTTATTTGCGTCTGCCTCTCCGAGAGCGACTCCCATTCGCTGAATTGTTCCTGCGTCATTGTATAGGTAGCCGCGTAGCCAGAAGCCGGCGCCGAACACAAGCAGAGCAACGCCAATATAAATAAGATACGGCTTATATTTTTCATTCACTTTCTTTCTCCTTTACAATCGCAAGGCATCGGACAGTAAACATAGGGGCCATGAACCGCACAGTTCATCTCATGCTTTTGCTTGCCGCTTTGCTTGATATAAACATCTTGCAATGCGTCCTGCGCGTCACAGTTATCCTCAATGGCTGTCACGCATTTCCACCTGCGGTTCAATTCACTTATGAAAAAAAATGGGTGTCGAACATACAACCACTTAATTTTGATCATCCCTATCATCCCCTTTCCTTTCGGCATTTCCCATCCATTTCAAGTATTTCAAGCATCCCCAAATCATGCAGTTATCCCTGCACTTGGTTTCCTTGTTTTCGGCCTTGCAGGTTTCGCAGGCGGTGAAGTTCATGCCTCGAATGCCGCCACCCCGTCAGTGATGGCCTGCGCAAAGTCATCCTGATTGTTTGCCAGCATCCCTGCTTCGACCGGATTCGAGATAAACGCCAGTTCGACCAGCACGGCGGGCATATCCGTAGCCGTCAGCACCGTAAAATTAGACTGCTTTACGCCCCTGTCGGCGAGGTCCATCTGATTGGCCAACCTGTCTAAAATGCAGTGCGCCAGCCGCTCTGAATTGTCGCTGTGCCGTTGGGCTATCCAGCACTCCGCGCCATGCGCCGAAGGCTCACCGAACGCGTTGCAGTGAATTGAAATGAAGATATCCGCGCCCCAGTCGTTGGCGAATTCAGCGCGCCATGTCAAATAATCGTTGTTCACGTCGCCATTGCGGGTTAGCAAAACATCATGCCCCGCAGCGGTTAATTTGTCCTTCAGCAGTTTGGATACCGACAGGGTTATGTCTGATTCGCGGAGTCCGTTGCCGCAGGCTCCCGGTTCGACGGGGCCGCTATGTCCGGCATCAATGCAGATTTTCATACTTTCGGCGCCTCCTTAATATCCTGTATTTTTCTTTCAACAGAAACAACTGTGTCGTGGATTGCGCCCCCATGTGAAAGCAAACAGATTTTTTCAACCACGAATCCCCTGCTTGCACCCATTGTGTTAGAGTGGTATCCAAAAGTTATTATCTTGCCACCTACGGAAAGGATTTTGACAATTTCATCTTTAAGTTGCCGAAAGGGACTACACACATTCCCTTTGTACATTTCCATGCTTTTTCTATAAGCATACGGAGGGTCAAGTAAAATAGTTTGGAAGCTATCCCCGCCCCACGTTCTAACAAACTCCAAAGCGTCTACGTGGTAATCACATAATGCTTCGTTATCAAGATCATTTCTCACTTCATCAATATTTAGTTTTGTCTTCCCTGCAAATAAATTAAGGGTTTTCCCTTCACAGTTCTTTTCTACCCATTCTCTGATAGGTCGGACTGAAAAGGTATAACGATGTAATGGACATTTTATGTAGTCAAATTCCATCATGGCTTCGCCTCTTTGCTTGCGTCCTTCACTGCCTGCACCCCGGCAGCGGTTATCTGTTCAACCGCCTGCACGCCCTCCGCCGTGATTTGTTGGATTGCGGCCGTATGAACGTCCGGGCAAATCTTGTGCAGATAATAGACTTCGGCATCGACCGCCCAGCCGATCAGGAATGTAGGAATGAATATTTTTCGCCATCCCAACAGTTCATTGATATTGGCCACAGCGACTTTCCGTTTCTCCGGGTCCTCGTAATCATCGCAGTAATTGTCTACCCAGCCGATGATGGCTTGCAGGTGCGGTCGTAGGCTTCCAAACTTGGCGTACATGATGAATATCACCCACAGTAACAGATTTACCCCAAGGATACTGCCAAACAACATCAGGGCGATTGTGGGGGCGTCGAAAGGGATGGTGAATGTCACTCAAATCACCTCGCAATAAATGCGTCATAAATTTTAACAATAATCCCAAAGGCGATACCTGAAAGCACCATCAGCAAGGGCGTCGACAGCCCTGATCTGCCTTTGCTTTCGGATTGCGCTTTTTCAACCGCCGCTATCCGCTCAATCAGTTGAGATGAAACCCTATCCAAACTTTGCGCAACATTAACCGCAGTAGTTGCCACGAGCGCCCGGAGAGCTTCCGCGCTTGTCGAAACCTGCGCGGCCAAAACTTCAGCTTGTTTTATTGCGCGTTCATTCGCCAGACCGACTGCCTGCACATCAACCATTCGCAGAGCGTCGATTCGCTTTGTTTCAGCTTCGACCATCTTTTTAATGTTTTCGAAATGGTCGTCAATCTTATCTTCGATGTACCGGAATCCTGCTTCGCGGAGGTCATCGCTACGCTTTTCGGCGTTGGAAACTAATCGTAAAACATTTTCGCTAGGGTCTCTTTTTTCATCATCGCCCAACTCGGACACCTCCGCTAAATTATACGCCGCGTTCATTTTACTCCTCGCACTCGCTTTCCTATTTTGGTACGCTGTTCATCCGTCAAGGTTATCCCGGCGGCTCTCAACGCGTCTTCCAGTTTCACGTTGTCGGCTACCTTAATCCAAACGATAGGTGCGCGCTGTGCGTGTTCGTTCGCCACGCCCCACTTGAATCCGACGAAGACTGCTCCCGCCAAAAGCAGGGCCATAACGAGTAACCATACGCGCTGTTTGCTGTCCGGCATCAAATCACCACTTTCTATTTTGTGTTATAATGTGGGCAAAAATATGAAGGAGGTTTTCTTATGACTATTCATCATTTCATGGAATTTCTCGTTGTCATGTGGGTTTTATACGTAGGGTTATCCGGATGATACTAGGGATATGGATTCTCGGGCTTGTGGCGTGGGGATTTGCGTACCTGTTTGATCTAATGGGCTTTTGGACGGGAGGAATGGCATTCTGTATGTTCGGGCTTGCATGGGGATATGGCGGTTATTTACTGGTGGTTACTCGCCGCGCTTCTTGATTCGTTGCCACGCCTCGTTCGTGCTTCTGATCTCTTTCGCCAGTTCTTTTAACTGGCTTTTGTGGTCTGCGATTTGTTCAATTTTCTGTGCTTTCGTAAGTTGCTTATTCCCCGCGATAGTGTTTACCATCGCCATGATATCCCGTTGTTGCATCTGCAGAGTGCCTATCTTCTGCTTCGCTAATTCCTGCTCGTTGATCGGCACATTCTTTAATCCTAACAATGTTTGCGCTAACGCGGATTTCAAGCCATACTCCCTGCCTTTGGTATCGACCGCGCCAGTCAGAGCGTTTTGGATTTTCTCCCCGGCATAGTTCCCGGGTAACGGAATCGACGGGCCAGCTGCGTTATATGCGTACTTGGCCCATTCTTTTGCCTTTTCGCCGGTGGTCATCCCGGGCTTGATTACCTGTTGCCCGATTGAGTTTTGCCCGGTGGCGTACATTGTCATTGCGTCGGTAACCGGATTGCCGAGCCGAATATCGTTCGAGAACGGGAGAATATACGACAGGTCGAGATTGTTCTGCACTTTCTGCGGTCTGCCGTTGACCATGCGAGTACCTTCGCCGATAGGTAACAATGTTTTGGATTTCAGATATCCCGGCATGATCTTGTCGCGGTCCTCGGTGTTGACCTGGTTCATTGCCTTAGTGTACTTCGTCACCTCTGCCGGGTGTTTGTATAGGGCTTCTGCCGTAGCTTTCCCCGCGAAGTATGGGAACTTGGCGAACGGCATCACCCCTGTTTTACTCAGCCAGTTTACCCATTCTGGAGCCGACGAATAATCGAACTGCGCTTTGTTGGCGAACGCCGTGGCCTGTTTCGCGGTCATGCCGTGGTCGCGGTGATAGGCGTAGACAACGGCGCGGGAGAATATGTCCGGTGCGCCGAATGCTTGCATTCCGACGTCGGCGATTCTCTTTATTCCTGTCGGCCGGTCGCCGATAATGTTTGACAGTTCGGCTTTGCTCCAGATGTTATCGAGCGCCCCGGAAGAACGGATTTCACGAATCAGGGGATTGTTCTTGCCGCCCTCCATGAATGACTTCGCCACTTTCGCCATATATTTCGGCATAGCCGCCAACGGCACTCTGCCGTAGACGTTGGCCATCGGAATGCCTGAGTAGAAGTTTCGGGCGATTGACGCGGGGTTGGCGAGTTTCTCAATTTTCCACCATGACAGAATCTTCCCGTATGTTTTATTGATTTCGTCCGGTTTTTGCCCGAGCGTTCCCATAACTTGGTTCGCAACATCGGCAGGGATCCATTTACCTGCAAGTTGTCCATAACCTTTCGCGTCAGGCACCGGAACATATTGGCGGCTTTTCGGTAGGTCGCGGGACAACAGCGCGGCCCGTTCCGCGTCCATGCCGTACATAGTGCTTACCTTGCCCAAAAATTCATCTTCGCGCAGGGTTTTGCTCCCCCGGTTCAACGTGTCCATAACGCGGTAAGCGGGGTCGCTGATAACGCCCATCTTCTTCAAGGTGTCGTCAGAGAGTACCTGTCTGCCGGTGAAGTCCTTCATGTTGACTTTGTGAGTAGCGCCGAATCCGGTTGCTGTTTTCTGCGCCGTTTGGTAATCGGTATACACTCGTTGCCACTCTTCAGGGCTCCCGTTCTTCTTCACAGCTTCGAGGAATTTCTCCGGCGATTCGTACTGCTCAAAGGACCTGCGTAAGTGTGAACCTTCTTGGAATCTGACAACCTGCTCCGGCGAAAGTCTGCCGGTCTGGAAAAGTTCGTCAGACAAGGCTTTATTTTTGTCGGTAATCATGTTGCCAATTTTTTCTACTTGTTTTCTGACGTTTTCATCAGGAATTGCCGCAAGAACTTGGTCACGGTAGATGTATTCGGGGATTTGCGTGTAATCTATTTTAGATTCTTGTCTTAATACTTTCAATTCTTCTGCAAGTTTATTCGCAAAATCTGTTTCGCCCGTAGACCGAGCGATTGCCACTTCCTGCCGTAAGTCTTTTATCTTTTCCGCATTCTTTGTAATCTGCGCGGCTTTCGCTACGCGCTGATGTTCTTGCAGCAGAAAGTCGGGAATCTCTGTGCCTGATTCGCGGAGGGTGTTGAACGCGACTTGCTTCGGGACTGCGCCGGATTGAACCGCTTTTAGGAGAGTCCCTTCATCGAGTGCCTTTACAATAGATTGCGCGTCTGCTGAC